>Ga0315277_10001115_pt1 | contig 39760 bp, 26 predicted proteins | sample YL17G05_15_MG_FD_203695 | JGI IMG/M metagenome (GOLD analysis project Ga0315277, IMG submission 203695) | Sediment microbial communities from Yellowstone Lake, YNP, Wyoming, USA - YL17G05_15 | ecosystem: Environmental > Aquatic > Freshwater > Lake > Sediment | place: USA: Wyoming | collected...
CATCTTCGTAGGCAATCTTCTCGATGGAAGGGAAGAGCTCCAGGACAAACCTCCCGGCTTTGCTTTCGGCCACCCGGTACGACGGGCGCTCGACGAATGTCAGCAGGATTCCGGCCGGGCCCAGCTCCACGGTGCCCAGCTCCCCTGCGTAGACATCAAGCCGGCCTCGCGATCCCAGCTTCGGGGCGGTGACGATCCCGAACTTCATCGAATCAAACGGCGCGGTGCCGGCAGCCGGGAAGTCCCCGGTCACAGTCAGCACTTTCCGGGCGTTGTCCCGCATCTCGAGCCGGACGGTGGAGGGCCCTTTCACCGGATCTATCTTGACAAGCCACCCCGCGACGTACCCGGTAATGCTCCCGTAGCGGACTTGGTACCAGCCGCCTTCCGAGCCGAGGACCTGGAACGCGCCGCCCTTCGGGACACGGCCGAGCACACTCGTGTTTGTCGAAGGTCCCCGCCGGATGTTCACATTGCCGGGAGCGCGGCCGGTGCCCTGCACCTTCATCTGCCAGTAGTTGTCGCCCACCTCATATGTCACGCCGCTCCCCGGGTCAACGTTGATGACCCGGACGTCCGTAGCGTCAACCCAGCCGGTGATGTTCGATGAAGTGCTTATCCTGTGCCAGCCGTCGCTAGACGAAAGGTAGGTTGCCTGGGCGCCGGCCTTCAGCGTCGTGAGCACGCTGTACTCTTCTGAGGCTCCTCGCCGGACCCTGATTCCAGCCTTCAGAGCAATGACTCTACGAGACAGGTCTCCAGCCCCAAACTGCTCCGCGTCCAGGGTCTTCACTGTCGCGAGCCATGCCGCCAGCCACGCATCCGCCTGTCCGTGCTTCACCAGCACCCAATCGCCGGACCTTGCAGTGACGAGCAGGACGGTGCCTGCCAGGACCTGGCTGACCACGCCATAGCTGGTTCCCGGGCCATTCCGCAGGTTCATCGTGCCTTTGGGTATGGCAACGGTGTTGGGCGGGACAGCGGTTTCCAGCCTGACGAGCGATGCGGAGATGAAACCCTCTTTTCCGTCGGGCAGCTTTATTCTGAACCAGTCGCCCTGCCGGGCCAGTTCGTCAAATCTCTCGCCGCCTGCCGCGGTCCGGGTGATAGGGTAGTTCGTCCCGGGGCCTGAACGGATGTTCGCCGGTCCCTTCTCCACAACGACTGCCGCAAAAGCCTCGGCAGGCGCCCCCAGAAGCGCGAGGACGAGGACGATAGCTGCGATATGGTTCCTGGTCTTTCGACATGCAACGACAAGGGCTGGAACGAGGCGCAATGAACACACTCCCAGGGATAGATTATTGGGGGATTTCGCTGGTGGACTGACTACCTATCGACACGGACGCTCTTTCTTTGCATTAGTTCCCTCTATAGGAGTGTCTTTCCTTTGGAGGAAATCGGAAATACGAGGAAGGAATATTTACGGACAGCACGAAGATTTAAGGAAGTTAGCAAGACCATTATTCCTGAGGTGCGTCGCGATGAAGACTGTCACCGGAGTAATAGGCCCCGAAGACCTGGTGAACCGTGTCCTGACCATAGCAAAGGAATTCGATGATCTGGAGACTCATGGTCTGGCGTACGCGAACGAGACCGAAGCCCCGGACATTTTGAAGAAACACGCATCGCTGATGAACGTCACGCTCTTTACCGGGCCGGTGCCCTTTTACGCATCCAAGTCAATTGATGTCCGAGTCCCGCTTCTTTACATCTCTTTCTCGGGGTCAAGTGTATACAAGACTCTCCTCGAAATGGCCATAAAGCAGAAGGACCTCACCAGGATCAGCGTCGATACCGTGGAAAGGCGCGCTGTCGAAGAGATATACAGCGGGCTCGGCCTCGACTTCTCCAATGTGAAGATGCTTGAATACCACGGCCCGATCACCGCTGAGGAGATGACCCGCTTTCACCTTGCTTGCCTCGAAGATGGGGCAACCTCTGCCCTCACGTGCCTGCGCTCTGCGTATGTGGCCTTGCTCGAAAAGGGAGTGGACGTGTGGAGGGTCCTTCCCGACGAAAGCGCGATACGAGAAGGCCTGTCTCGAGCTGTGATTGAGGGTAGGGCACTGCGGTCGAAGGATGCCGAACTCGTGATCACCCTCATCAGTGTGGACAACCTGGATGAAGTCGTCAGGACATCGGGCTCCGAATATGGTGTCCAGCGCACGAGGCTGGAACTCCACAGGCTCCTGCTTGACTACGCCGAGAAGATGGAGGCATCGCTCCAGGCGCTTGGAGACGAAGAGTTCGTGTTAGTATCCACAAGGCGGACAGTGGAGGCATCCACTTCGTACTGGACGCGCTCTTCGTTGCTTGAGACGATCCGCAGCAAAATGTCTCTCAAGGTGAGCATCGGCATGGGGCTCGGCCCGACGGCTGCGGCGGCTCACTCAAGCGCAAGGATCGCGCTTCACTATTCGCACCAGCGCGGAGGAGACGTTGCCCACGCGGTCATCAACTCGCGCGACGTCATCGGGCCGATCGGCGCAGGCCAGTCTCTGGAGTACAGCCTTCGCACGGAGAACACCGTGTACAGGTCACTGGCAGCGAGAACAGGGCTGAGTGTCGCGACGATCGACAGGCTGCTGGCGTTCGCAGGTTCAAGATCGTTCGAGCCCGTCACTGCGGCGGAAATGGCGAAAGCGCTTGGCGTGACCGCAAGGAGCGGGAGGAGGCTCATTTCCAGGCTGGTTGCATCAGATCTGGCCGAGCCGGTAGGAGAGGAGCAGCCCTACAAGAGGGGCAGGCCGAGGCACATCTACAGGCTGAAGCTGCAGCATTTCCGGTAGGATGGTCACCGGCCGGCGCGCCTGCCGACCCCGCCCGGAGCGCTCACCGTGCGGGTTATCTTCCGGTGGAACAAGTATATCCTCTGGTCATACAAGAGCTGGTTCACCGTGGCGACGTGGGCCAGGCTCACCGGGAAAACAGCCGCCATCGCCATCACAAGAAACCCCACTAAGGCGCCCTTGATGATGTTCCCCCACTCGACTCTCAAGACACCCGCCCAGACGCTCCCGCTCAGCGACTTCACAGCGAAGGACGATAGGCCTGCCGCCACCACGACGCTTACGATCGTGACTATCGCTATTTCGGCGATGATCACTGCTGCGACGTCCCTGTTCTCTATGCCCACCGTCTTCATGATTGCGATGTCACGTCTCCTGTCGTAGAAGGAGAGCAACATGACGGTGAACAGGCCTATTGATACGAAGACGAACGCGAGGAACAGCGCGTTTATGGCCGGCATCTGGATGTCCTGCGCGAGGGTCCTCGCCATTACTTCAGCCTGGTCAGGCACAACCCCCATGGACGCCCGGAAAGTGTAGAGTATGCCGCCGGCCACGGAAACCGAGCTCATCTGCTGGAAAGCAAACGTCAGGTCCCGGATCGCTACCTGTGCATCAGTCCGGGCGCCGCCGAGATCAAACAGGGCGAGCAGGCGGGCACCGGAACCTCGTGTGCCGTATTCCTGCAGCTGGGCGATGTCGTGCTGGTGGTACGTATCCTCCCATATGATGGGCACGTCCGCTGACGCGAAGTCCGTGGAGAAAATCCCGGTAACCGTGAACTTCGCCTCGTCAAGCCGGTGAAGAGGAGTCCGTGGGAAGAGGAGCGTGACCGTCGCGCCCAGCGTAACCCGCGCACGACGCGCGAACCAGGCAGGCACGATGACCTCGTCCCGGGACGCAGGGGCCTTGCCGGACTCGATGTTCACCGCACGCGAAAACCATGTGGACTGTGGCGATGCATACAGCACGTCTATGGAGCCGGCGGGCGAGTATGCCTGCTCCAGCGTGGCGAATTCGACGCTGCGGAACCCTTTGAGCACATCCCACGGGAGCTTCTGGACGCCCTGCATCACCGGGCAGATGGACTCGTCCTTGTTCTTCGATGTGACGACCGTGTCGATCTCCTGGTAGCGGATCGTGTGGTTCATCACCAGTGAAAGGTCGCAGGGCATGTCGAGCCGCTCGGTCCTGGCCACGGCCTTCTGGGCCAGCGCATCCATGATCGGGACAACAACGAGATACGCGGTAATCCCCAGGGCCAGGACCCCCGCCATGATGGCGTTGCGGGTCTTCTGGCGCCAGAGGTTATGCATTGCCATCCACTGGATGTCGCCGATCTTGTTAAACAAGCCCCGGTCTGGCCTCCCTCACCAGTCGTAGCAGGAACCTTTCGCCCGGCAAGCCCTTGAGCCGGAAAGCCCCGATGTCAGTCGTTGCGGAAGACGTCCATCGGTGAAAGCCTCAGAGTACCCAGTGCCGGCAGGGTCCCAAAAACCACGGCGAACAGCACGGTCGTAACAAACACCCTGAAGAAATCGGATAGCGTGAGAGCTCCTATTTGAAGCACCGGCATCCTGTTAGACAAGTAGGTCCACAGTGAAGCCGACCTCAACAGCACAAACCCTGCGGTGGCGCCGAAGATGCTGACGAAAAGCACCTCGGACAGCACCATCATCATGATCTCCTTCGACTTTGCGCCCAGCGCTTTCAGGATGCCTATCTCTCTCCTGCGCTGGGCAAGGGCGATGAGCATGTTGGACGCAACCAGCAGCGCTGCGATGGAGTAGGTTATGAGCACCACGACCCCGCGAAGGTCCATGGGCGCGCCTGCCTGCCGTATCTCATCGGGGCGCGCGAGTGGTTCGGGGTACCGGAAGACCGGCTCAGGCTGGCCCCTCGACCACGCGTCCTCGACCTCCGCTGGCACGCTCGTGACCGTGTGCTGCGGAAACAAAGACGCGACGTCAGCGGCGTTGTTCTCCAGGAAAGCCAGGTTCTTGACCCGGATGGCCAGCTCCGTCACAGGCATCGGCAAGCCGCCGGACGCCTCATACCACATCCTGGACAGAGTCATCTGCGGGACCAGCACCTGGGGCGTCGTCCAGTAGAGCTGCTCAGTCATGAGATCACCCATCTCGCTCTGCCAGGCGAGGACTCGTGTGGGCAGGGTGTAGCGCCCAACGACTTTCAGATCATAGCTCTTCCGGTTCGTGTAATCGAAGTAGTAGTTCCCGGCCTGGTCCATGCGTACCGCCGGGACCTCCACGGTTATGGTCGAGCCTACGGCCAGCTGCTGGTATCCAGGGAGTGCTGGGCGCCGGCTGTCCACAAGGCAGTGCGGTTTGCCGTCGTCGCAACGGATGAAGGCCCTGCCGGCTGTGATTATCTCATCCCAGTCCATGTCCTTGTCCAGGACCGGGTCCCGCGACCGGAGTGGGGAGAACCAGGCCTGATCGGTGCCCTTTTCGTCTATGCGCCGGATGAACGAGGGCACTGACTGGTAGACCGACACGCCTGCCACGTAGTTCTTTTTGTTCAACCCGGTCTTCACTATCTCATCAACACTGATGAAGTTGGCGGACTCCGATGACCTACGCAAGAAGCCCTGGAGGAAATACTCCGAGTGGAATGAGCCGAGATCCGAGAGGATGTCCTGAGGGAGCTTGTCGTAATTCCACTCGATATTGTCGCCGGAACTGATGTCGGCCCGCGACGGCCGGAACTTCCCTGGGTAAACGATGATGTCCCCGCCGACGAACTGGCGCTGCACCTTGAAGGCTTCGGAAGGGTAGCCCTGTGCCACGGGCAATGTGGACGACAGGATCATGGCGGCAAGCGCCATGCCCACGATCGAAAGCACACTTCGCCCCATGTTACGTCGGACATTCGTTAGCCCCAGCCTTACGAAAACCAACCGCCAGACCTCCTATTTTGTCTCAGGCACTATGAGTTCTTCACCGTCTTCGAGACCGCAAGTCACCTCAACAAGGACGCCGTCGGAAATGCCGGTGTCAACCACCACAGTCTGGATGACCTTACGCTTCCAAAAGTCCTTCTTGTCTTCGCGAAGCACATTCACCGTCTTGTCCAGGCCGGAGAGCTGGATGAGCCTTGCGGGCACTGCGAGGACGTTTTCTTTAGTCTCGGTAGTGATAGTGACATTCGCTGTCATGCCGGGAAGGACGTCCTGCGCCTTGTCTATCTCCACCGTGACGTCGAAGGTGGCAGTCTTGTCTTTCGGCTGCGCCTCGGCGTCTATCGACACTATCTTTCCTGCGTAAGGCAGGTCCGGCCGGGTCTCGAACACGACGTCGGCCTGCTGCCCGACTTTGATCTTGCTCATGTACATCTCTGGGACCGCGACCTGGACCTGGATATGAGCCGGGTCCTGCACCGTGAGCACGGTCGAGCCTGCTGTCAGCCTATCGCCTGGCTTCACAGGGACTTTCGCCACTACCCCGTCGAACGGAGCTTTCACCGTAAGAGAGTCGAGGTCGGCCTGCCGGCTATTCACCAGCATCCTGGCCTGTTCGACCTTGAGGGCCTGGGCATTTATGTCGGCTTCTTCGCCAAGCGCCTCGGGGGCTAGGTACTTGTCCAGGGCGATCGTGGCGAGCGCCAGGTCGTTCTCTGCCTGCTCCACTGCCAGCTCAACAGCTCTGTTCGAGAGCTTGACCAGCGGCTCGCGCGGCTGGACGACGGAACCCTCTTCCACGAGGCGCGATGCCACCACGCCGGAGCCCTGGGCCTTCACATCTACCTTCGATCCCGGCGAGCACGTGCCCGAAGCCGTGACTATCGTGTCTGCGCTGACATATATCACCACGTTAGCGAGCATGCCGCTCTTCAGCTGCCCCGACGTGTTGTCCACCTCTATGGAAACGGGGAGCACAGCGCTCTTGCCGGAGAGCGTGCCCTCATACCCGATGGCCATTACCTTGCCGTACACTGACGGGATGCTCGTGCCGAAGCTGAGGAGTGCCTTCATGCCCGGTGCAATGCTCGATATGTCGGCCTGCGTCACGCTGGCAACCACCACCATGCGGATGTCGTCATACAGGGTGGCGAGGACCTGGCCCGTGGACACTGAATCGCCGGGGGCCACCTTGTATGACACGATTCTCCCGGCCGACGGTGCGACGGCCGTCAGCTTGTCGATCTCGAGCCGCCGCAGTTCCACCTGTATTTCCGCCTGACGGACGCGCAACTTCAGGGTGGCTACGTCGAAGTCATTGATTGCGGAGGCTTGAGAACTGGTCAGGCGTGCAAGCCTCTGTTGCTGGACGTCGAGGTCGAGTCTGGCCTGGGACAGGAGCGGCAACGCGGTTTCGTTGAAGAGGGTGGCGAGGACCTGCCCTGCTTTCACCTTGTCGCCCGGGCGGATTTGCACCTTCATGACTTCAGCTGCCAGGCGGGTGCGGACGTCGCCTTTGCTCGCATACACGGCGCGGCTCTGGCCGGAAGCCTGCTCGGTGATGTCCGTGCGGATGGCCGGGATGGTACGGTACTTGACCTTGAAAGCTTCTGCGATGCTCTCTCGTACCCCGAACGTGGGAAGCGCGACGAGCACCTTGCCGGTGAGCTCAGCTTTCAGTCTTGCCCTATCCTCAAGCCGCCGGACTCCCACCAGATAGCATACCGACAGCACCGCAGTCGCAACGGCCGCTACAATGACCAGCCTGATCATGATTGCCCTGCGACGAGGGCCGAAAGCCAAGCGGATCCCCCCAGAGTGTGGGTGCTAGTCATTTCAACCCGGCGCGCCCGCAAACCTGCTGGCGACACAGGAGGGTGTCACGAGACTGTAGAACAAAGCGCCAGAAGATCACTGTAGCATTCAATCAGTACAACATTTCACCTGCCTACCCTGGTAGGAATGGAAGGTAACTTCCGGGAAATACATTGAATGGACTCGGAGGTGGTTTCTTGGAGGAGCCTATCCTCAGGGCGATAAGCCTTAACAAAGCCTTCTTCCTGGGCGAGACGATCTACGCCGTAAACAATGTCAGTCTGTCAGTCGAACCGGGCGAGTTCATCGTCATCATGGGCCCGTCCGGCGGCGGCAAGAGCACGCTATTGAGCCTGCTGGGAGGCCTTGACCGGCCGATCAGCGGTGAGATCATACTTGACGGTTCGAGGTACAGCCTCTTGAACGAAAACGGGCTCTCAAGCCTCCGGCGCGAGAAACTTGGATTCGTGTTCCAGTTCTTCAACCTCATTCCTCACCTCACTGCCATGGAGAACGTCACGCTTCCCATGAGATTTTTGGGCAGAGACGAGGCGACCATCAGGGACAAGGCGTCGAACCTGCTGGACGCCGTGGGGCTCTCTGCGAGAAAGAACCACAGGCCGCTTCAGATGTCCGGTGGCGAACAGCAACGTGTGGCTATCGCCAGGGCGCTCGCCAACAGCCCGAAGATGGTGCTGGCCGATGAACCCACCGGAAACCTCGATTCCAAGACCTCTGGTGAGATCGCAACCCTGTTCAGGAGGTTCAATGCCGAGATAAAGCAGACGTTTGTCGTTGTTTCTCACGACGAGTCCATGACGCAATACGCCGACCGGGTAGTACACATGCGTGATGGGCGTATAGTTGGAATAGACGAGAACCCAGAGGCGCACAGATAGTGGCCAGACGATTCCTTTACATCGAGTGCGGCAGTGTCAAGACAAAGGCGCTTCTCGTAGATGCCGGTGACCGGGTTTCCCTCCTGGCAAAGGGCGAAGCGCTGACGACCGCCGGGTACGGCCTTGACGATGTTTCCTACGGCGCCCAGCAGGCGGTCCGGCAGCTGGAGGAGACGTATGGCCGGCCGCTGCTGCTCGGCGCTTCCCCACTCAGGATCCACCCGGACTCTGGCCTCGAAGGCATCTTCGTCACCTCCAGTGTTGCGGGAGCGACCCTTGCCGCTGTCGCGGGGGTGTTCAGGGATATCTCGGCCGAGAGCGCCCAGAGAGCAGTGCTGCTTGGTGGGGCCTGCGTGAGCGATGTTTTCGCGATCAACGACGATAGGCTTCCCCATGAGAAGAGGGTCGCGCTCCGCCAGCGCCCGATCGACATGCTCATCCTCGCGGGCGGCGTGGACGATTTCTCCAGCCTCGACAGAGCCGCCGGCCGCCAGGCCGTGACAGTCGCCAGGCTCCTCTGCTCAGGCCTGCCCCGCTCGCGCGTAGTGGAGACCGAGCGGCCCACGGTGGTCTACGCCGGGAGCGTCCTGGTTCGCGACGAGATCAGGGAACTGTTCTCAGGTGTTGCGCCTCTGGAAATCACGGAAAACGTGCGGCCGAAACTTGAAAACGAAAATCTTGAACCGGCCAGAACCGCAGTCAGGGACCTTTTCCGTTCGTTGCTCGCCAAGAGCCCGCGGTACCGTAGCCTCGGCCATGCTGTTGACCCAGCGGGGTACGCTACAGCGCGCGCCATTGAGGAAGCGTCCCGGCGCCTCGACGAGAATATCCTGTACGTTGACGTCGGAGGGGCTTTCACCAGCGTCTACTCGGTGATAGGCGGCGTGGCCAACAGGACCGTCACAGACCTCTGGGGGCTGGTCTCGAACGGTACTCGCGCGAGGATCAACTCGGGGCGGCTCCTCCGCTGGCTGCCATTCCCGGCGCGTGAAGCGGACGTTTCCACTGCCATCGGCACCAGGATGATCAGGCCTCAGACGGTGCCTGAGACCTGGGACGAGCTGGCCGTGCGGCTGGCCATAGTCCGTGAGGAAGCGAGACTGGGACTGCAGGAACATATGGGCCTGGCAGTCCTGCTTCGTGGAGTGCAACGCCGGCGCCAGATACACGAGATTTTCGGCTACGAGACGGTCGGCGGCCAGACCATAGTGAACCTGTCCAGGTGCCACAACATCATACTGGGTGGGGGCTGGCTTGAGGGCAGAACACCCAACCAGGTGATGCTGGTAGCTACCGAGGCGCTTGAGACCGCCGGCACCAACCGCATCTACGCCGACTCGTCCGGTATCCTTCCTCTCTGCGGGGAGCTGCTGCAGGTTTCCGAGATCACTCCCGGCACGGTGCTCGACTCGCTGGAACTCCTCGGCACCTGCGTGTCGCCCCTTGAGCCGAAGAGCCAGGGTGGCTTCAGGCTCACGAGCTCGCTCGGAAGCGCCCTGCTGGAGTCTCGTGGTAAGCGCCAGACATGCAGGCTTCAGGCAGGCAGGATCCAGCGTTTCCCGCTCGGGGCAGGCGAGACTGCAGTGCTGCATCTCGTGCCGATCCGTGGAATAGACTTCGGCGAAGGCCCGGGCAAGAGGGTCAGGGCAGAAGTCAAGGGTGGCCCGGCAGGCGTAGTCCTCGACATGCGGCCGAGGCCTCTGTCGTTGCCCTCCGCCGAGGCCAGGCGCAGAGCGCGCCTGGCAGAGTGGTGGAAGGACATGGACGCCTGTCCCGCGCCGGTTGTCGCCGGCTGGGAGAGGGGTGAGAACTCATGACCCCCTCGTTGATAAGCAGGGCTCTGAGGATGGCGGAGGACGTCATGATCCGTAAGGTCAGGCGCTTCCCGCTCAGCGGAGAAGTGGCGGTCCACGAAGGTGACCTGGTCAAGCCGGACACGCTGCTTGGTTATGAAAGCGCCGAAGAGAAACTCCACCTGATCAAGCTAGATGTCTCCGACCAGAAGCTGGTCTCGGTGGTAGTCCGCCAGCAGGGCGATACCGTCAAGAAGGGCGAGACGATAGCTCTCAACACATACGCGATGGGACTCGGGCTGACCGAGTATTGCACGCCAGTCGACGGGACAATTGTCAGCATTGACACGATGACCGGTCTTGTCCAGATCCGCGAGCACCCGGCGCCGCTCAAGGCGCTGCTGCCTGGTAGAGTGGTATCGGTGTCCAGCTCGGAATCGATCGTGATAGAGACGCGGGGAGCTTATGTGGAAGGCGCCTACGGTGGCGGTGTGCCGTGCGGTGGCATGTTGGCCATCGTCGCGAAATCCCCCGGCGCCCTAACGAACCCTGCCGAAATGACATCAAGGCTTGAAGGCAAGATTGCAGTCATAGGCGCAGAATGCAAGCACGAGCACCTCATGGCTGCCCTGCGGGTGCGAGCGTCCGGTGTGATCGCCGGCGGCGGGGACTTGGAAGCACTACGGTCGTTCCAGGAGTTCGTGGGCAATCTCACCGGGGAAGAGTATGAAGCTCGCTTCGGCGCCGCAAGAGACTTCCGGAACGTCTGGGAGGAAGATGAGTATACGCCAGGGCTTAGCGTGATTCTCACAGAGGGCTTCGGGAACATCGCGATCCGGGCGGGTGTTTTCGATCTCCTTCGCAGCAGGGAAGGGTGCTACGCGTTTTTGGATATCCCCGGGAAGTACTCGGAGTACGGCGAGCCTCCACAGATTATCATCCCGCGCCCCGAAGGCGCCGGCGATTCCTCCTTGGAACCGGGGGCGCCGGGGCTGGAGCAGGGCGCATACTGCGGGATCGAAAGCGGTTCGCGCGTGAGGCTCGTCGGCGGGACGCGCCTTGGAAAGACCGGCGCTGTACGGAAGGCGGGCGCTGCCGTATTGACGCTCGTAACAGGGCAATCCGTGCCCGCTGTCGAAATCCTCTTTGACGACGGGTCTGTCGCGACTGTCCCTCGCAGCAACATAGAAGCCATCCGCCAGAGCTGATCCCAACCACTGATTCTAACTGTCACGCGTACGGTCACGGGCCCGCGCTCCTCGAATTCTCACAGACCACTGGACAGACTGGTACCAGTAGTATAAAAACGTCTTGGATGGATGAATTGGGGGTGGGTTCTGATTTGATTACCCATTTCGGCACTATCATAGGCCTCGACATAGGCTCTACCACCGTCAAGGCCGCACTGCTGCAGAAAAGGGATGGGAGATGGGCCGTTACCGCCACGTCCTTTGCTCCCACAACCGTCGAGCAGCCCCACGAAGACGTTTCCACAGGAGTCAAAGAAGCTATAACAGGGCTCCAGGCGTCATCGGGCAGGCTCTTGCTCAAGGACGGTATGCCGCTGTTCGCTGCCGGGGAGGACTCCGGGTGCGACGCAATGGCTGCAGCATCCAGCGCCGGCGGCGGCTGCCAGATGCTGGTCATGGGGGTCATGAAGGAGCTGACCGGCGAGAGCGCGCAAAGGGCTGCGCTGGGCGGGGGCGCTCTTGTGCTGGACGTGATCGCGGTTGATGACGGCCGCACTGTGGCGGAGCGCATAAGCCTCATCCGCGACCTGATGCCCGACGCTCTTCTCGTGTCCGGCGGGACCGATGGGGGGAACGTGTCGCACGTCGTAGCGCTGGGCGAAATCCTCCGGGCGGCGGGGCCTGCGCCGCGCTTTTCCACGGGTAGCAAGACGCCGGTCATCTATGCGGGAAATACCGATGCAAGGGGGCCGTTCCTGGAGACGTGCGGCCAGTCGACAGACGTCCGGTTCGTGGACAACATCCGGCCGAGCATGGACCGTGAGGTCACCGGCCCGGCCCGCGAAGAGATCCGGCGGGTGTTCCTGGAACACGTCAAGCACCAGGCCCCTGGGTACGCCGAAGTTGACCGGTGGGCCGGTGGGTTCATCCGGTCGACCCCTGCGGCAGTGGGGCTTGTGCTGGAGAAGTTTGCGGCAGCCCACAAGATCAATGTGCTCGCGGTAGACGTGGGTGGCGCGACCACTGACGTCTTCTCCGTCATGGAGGGAGTATTTAACAGGACCGTTTCGGCAGGAACCGGTGTCGGTTATGCGATGGGATGGGGCAAGGGCATTGACTTCGAAGGGATAGCTTCCTGGGTCCCTGTGGACATACCCGGAGGCAAGTTCAAGAACTGGGTCGCCAACAAGATGATGAACCCCAACACCATCCCCGAGACTGTCGAAGAACTCATCCTCGAGCACTCGCTTGCGAGGTATGCGATCAATGCGGCGCTGCACGACCATCACAGGTTGGCGGTTGAGCTCAAGGGTGTCCAGAAGAGGCGGGGCATAGGTGACGTTTTCGACCAGGTGAGGACAGGGCGGCCAAGAGTCGTGCTGCCTCAGGTTGACGTCATCATCGGGACGGGCGGCCCGCTGGTCCACGCTCCAAGGCCAGAACAGGCTCTGGGCATGCTCATGGATGGTATCCAGCCGGAAGGCATCACCGAACTGTACCTTGACAGCAAAGCGCTTGCGCCCGTTGCGGGGCTTATTGAGGAGATCGAAAGTGGGCAAGGCCTTGCCCTCCTCGAATCGAACCTGCTGCCTCTAGGCACAACAATCTGCCCGTCTTTCCAGCGGGTTCATTCCGACATCGTGGTGAGGGGGACAATCGCCCTCCCCGGTGAGAACGCGAAACCCCTCACTATCAGGGCGGGGGATGTTTTCACCATTCCACTGAAGGACGGCGAGGTAGGCGAAATCCAGCTCAGGCCTCTGAGGAGCGTGGATGCTGGAGCCGGGCCTGGGCGTCTTGTCAGGACGAAGGTGGAAGGCGGGCTGTTCGGCCTGATCATTGACGCGAGGGGCCGGCCGCTGGACGGGAAGAGCCGCAAGCAGGCGATGTATGAGCTGCTCCGGGCAACCAGAGCGTACCCTGGCACCGGTGGTTCGGAGGAAGAACCGGCCCGCGCCACAAGCGCGGAAGGGGGTGGGGTCGAATGACTCGCCCGGTTCTGATAAGACGCGAAAGAAGGCTGCCCCTGCCGGGTGAAGTGCTGGTATCTCCCGGCGCGATCGTGACGGCCCAGGACATAATTGCCCGCACCGAGCTTGTGCCTGGCAACCCGTATATCGTTGATCTGGTGCGGGAGCTCGGCATCCCGAAGGACCAGGTCAGAGCGGCGATGCTGGTTGAGGAGGGATCCCAGGTCAAGACCGGGGACGTGATCGCCAAGAGTCAGGTCCGGAACGAAGTGCGGGAAGTCAAGGCCCAGGCAGACGGGGTCATAGAGTTCATCTCCGAGGCGTACGGCCGGGTTCTCATCCGCGAGGAAGTGAAGCCCGACCAGCCCGTGGTCACAATAGATGTCGCGGGAGCTCTCCACATACCCGCGTGGCAGATTCGCTGGTACGTCCGCGTGAAAGAGGAAGACGAGGTTAAGATGGGTACGAAGCTCGCCGCCGAGTCGGCGGGCTCCTACGCAGGGATCGTGTACTCGCCGGTCAGCGGTATCATCGAGAAGATCTGCGGCCGTACCGGGACGATCACAATCCGGCGCCCATACAGGCCGACGCTCGTCAATGCCTATGTGCCGGGGAAGGTAACCGAGACTGTGCCGCACTTTGGGGCGGTCATCCTCGCCGCAGGCTACGAGTTTGAGGGAGTCTTCGGTATCGGTGGTGAGCAGGTCGGCCGTCCGCGCATGTCGTGCGGTCCGGAAAGCATACTCCAGCAGGAAGACGTGCGCGATGACGACAATGGCGTAGTGCTGGTGGCAGGTGCTCTTGCGACAGGCGAGGCCATCAAGAAAGCCATGTCGGTGGGCGCCAGAGCTGTGATTTGCGGCGGGGTGGACATAGAGACCCTTGAAATGCTCGGCGTCGGCGTGCGCGGCTTCACAGGAAGCGAGGCTCTCGGCCTGACCCTCATCGCGATGCACGGGTTCGGCGCTATGCCACTATCAACAGCTCTCTACCAGGCTCTGGACGGTTTCCAGGGAGAGGTTTCGGTAACGGGTTCCACCCAGATGAGGACGGGAGTCAGGCGGCCGGAGGTGCTCGTGTGCAGCAGCGACTGGCTGGGTACAGCTTCAGCGCCAGCTCCGTCTGTCCCTGAAGACATGGTGCCCGGCGCTAGCGTCAGGGTGCTGATGGGAAATAACCGCGGGCGGGCGGGCAAAGTGGTCAGCATCGAGGAGAGGCCACAACGCCTTGTGACTGAAGAGGTTTCCGAGGTGGCGGTGGTCGAGCTCGGGCCGGGACGGGTCGTCGAGGTGCCTGTCCCGAACCTGAAAGTCATCACCGGGTGACTATCTCCACGAGCCCGGTGAACTGACGTGTTGCAGTAGATTGGGCCGTTGGGGTAGGCGGAGCTATTACGATGAACAGGCAGCAAAGATTCGTCGTGGTTGCACTCGCCAGCAGCGCGTTGCTGGCTGTGCTTCATGTATTGCTGAAGCCGAAGGTTGACCCATTCACCAGGTATCTTGTCTACTTCGTCGCGGCCAAGATCATAAGCGATGTGGTCTACTATGCGCTCCAGCCCCGGCGGAACGTGTGGGTCTACCCCGAGGATTACCTGTTCAACGAGTTGTTCACGCTCGCCATGTATGGTTTGCCGGTTTGCATCGTGCAGCGGTATCTTATTGCTTACCAGATGCTGCGCTTTCCGGTACTGGTGACCATCGTGGACAGCTTCGTCCCTGTGCTGCTGCTTTGTCTCAACACCAGGTGGCAGCAGGAGGACAAGGAAGATACATCGTACAGGCCGGGCCGGAGGCTTCTGGACAGATGACCCTGCTCTTCCTCTCGTTTAAGAACACGCGCCGGAACTTGAGCCGCAGCCTGGTTGCGGCTCTCGGCATGGCGGTTGCGGCTGCGCTCATGACCGGCGCCACATCCATGACCACCGGTTACGCAGTCGAAGCTTACCAGGAGTACCGCTCGTACATGGCCGCGGACATCGTCGTCTACGCCGGCGAGTACAGGTTCGGGCCTGCCCAGGCCGGTCTTGGCCAGGAGAAACACGATGTTCGCTGGACTTTCCGGCCCGGCCAGGAACTCGAAGGCACTGACCTTGCGTATTTCCACCCTGCCATGGCGGCATGGGGCTACATACGGCCGGCGGGGGCGCCGGGCGATGCTGGCGCGGCGCCCATCTCGGATGAGACGCTTAAAGCGATTGCCTCGGTCAAGGGTGTCAAGTCTGCCGGGCCGGTTCCATCCATACCGTGTGTCCTGAAACCGGCGGATCCGAAAGGCCCGGCAAACCTCTTCACCTGGATCCGCGGTCGTGAAACGGGCGGGGATACCGTCATCTGGAAGTTCGATAAGTTCGTCACCGACGGCAGGTACTTCCGCGGCGGCGCCACAGATGAGGCGCTGCTCAGCCAGCACCCGCAAAAGTTGCCTGCACCCAGGATCGGGCGGGTGGTGGAAGTGCTCCTGCCCAGGGCGGGCGCGCCCAGTGCGGGTGCCGGCTCCGGTGCGGCCTGGGATTTCGCAAACCTCATCCCGTACACGCTCCGAGTTGTAGGGCAGTTCGCGATTCCTACGGAGCTGCAGGCTGTCCACATACCGGGCGACATCGATAACCCTGCCCGGACCATTCTGGTACAGAGGTACTGGCAAACCGACGAGGTCGCAGTCTCGTTCGAGACCCTGCGCGCGATGTACGCCAGCATGGGCGGCAGCGGCTTGCCACCTGTGTTCCAGGCCGGGGTGGTGGTCGACTCGATGTGGGACGTGAAATCGGTCGCATCCGAGCTGAGCAGGCGCTTCCCGTCCCTGACGTTTGTGCCGGTGCCGGAACAGGTTGAGCGGTCCAAGTGGGAAGCGGGCCAGCCTTCTGTGCCGCAGGACCTGAGCCGCATCTTCTACACCCTTGCGTATGCAGGCGCAGGTTTCCTCGTGATGGCCAACATGTACGTCCTTCTCTCACAGCGGCGGAAGGAGATGGGTGTGCTGAAGGCTATCGGGGCTTCGGCGCGCGAGATTTTCGTGATGGTCCTGCTCGAATCTCTGAGTATCAGCCTGCTCGGGGCGTTGAGCGGGTTCATCGTGGTCAGGGGCTTCTTCTCCCTGATCTACCTTTACACGGATGTCGGCCTGTTCCGCGCCAGTATGCTGACTCTTGAGTCGCTCGGCCGCGTCATCGCGTTTACGGTGGGCATATCTCTGGTGTTCAGCCTTGGGCCGGCGTACCAGGCAGCGCGCCTGACGACGGCGGAGGTGTTGAAGGATGACTGAGCCTTTGCTGCACTGCCACGAATTGACGAAGCGGTTTTTGGCCGGGGACGGCGTCCTGGCAGTGGATAATGTGGACCTCTCCATCCAGAAGGGTGAGTTCGTGGCCATTACAGGCGCATCGGGCTCCGGCAAGACCACGCTTCTCAACCTGCTCGGGGGCATAGACAGGCCGACGTATGGAGAAGTCATCCTGGATAACCGCAAGTACTCAAGGCTTTCGGAGAGCGGCCTGGCCCGGCTCAGGCGAACGAAGCTGGGCTTCGTCTTCCAGTTCTTCAACCTCCTCAATGACCTGACGGCAGAAGAGAATGTCGCGCTGCCCATGAGACTTGTGGGGCTGCAACAGGATGTCATCGACAAGAAGGTCCGAGACCTCTTGCATGAGGTGGGCATCGAGGCCCGCGCATCTCACTCGCCGTATGAGCTTTCGGGTGGGGAACAGCAGAGGGTCGCAGTCGCGCGGGCACTGGCGAACGACCCGCTTGTGGTGCTTGCGGATGAACCGACCGGCAACCTCGACAGTAAGAACGCGAGCGCGATCATTCACCTGTTCAGTAGGTTGAATGGGGAAAAGGGACAGACGTTTGTCGTGGTTTCACACGACCCGCACGTGGCTGAAGCCGCGCACCGGGTTGTCACACTCGTTGATGGGCGCATCTCGTCAATAGAGGAAAGGTCCCAGTCATGATAGAGATGCAGGGCAGGATAGGCCCACGGCTGCAGCAGGCCTGGCGAGAGATAAGCACCGCTGACGGCAGGCAGGCCTGGCGGGAAGCGTTTGCCTCGGCGTGGCCTGTTGCGATGCGGCACATCAAGCGGGAGAAGGTGAAGACCGTCCTGTTCTCCCTCTGCGTCGGCACGTCCGTGTGCATTTACCTGCTGTTCTCGGCGTTTGCGGCCGCCACGACCAGGGGCGCGCTGTCCGGCGTGGAAGGGCTCCTGCTGCCTGCCGACATGATCGTAGTGGCAGGCCCGCTGACAGACGAGCAGGCGAGGGAGGTCGACAGGGCGCCGGATATTGACCTGCTGGAGAAAGGGTACTGGCTGGACGCTCTTTCCCAGGGCGGTAGGACGCCTGTCATCGGGCTTGAGCCCCGGGCGAAGACTATGGGTAAGATGGGCCAGGTGGTGTGGGGACGGATGCCCGTAGGCCCTGGTGAAATGGCTGTCCCCGAGACCCTGGGCGTTATTGGGCCCGCCAGAGGGTTTGTGGTGAGGCGAGCCAGTGCCGGCGGAGCGCTGCTCGAGCGGGAGTTTACCGTCGTAGGAGCTTACAGGCCGCTGTCTGCGCTAGCGACCTGCCTGGTGACCACTGTCGAGGACGCAAGGGCGCTGAACGCCGGGCTACAGCCAAATGCCCTGTTCGCTTTCGTGGACGAAGGCACCGCGCTGAGGGAACTCGAAAAGACCACCCAACGCATCCTGCCCGAGGCGAAAGTGTACACTGCGGTCTCGCCCCAGTCCCAGGTGACAGGCCTTGTCGCAAGGGTCCTATCCCCATCGGCTCTTGCCACATCGTTTGTGTTCGTGCTCGGCGGGCTCGGGATGTTCAACCTGCAGCTCCTGTCGTTCCTGCGCCGCAAGCGGGAAATCGGGATCCTCCGAGCGCTCGGCATGGATGCGCGAGGCGCCGCGGTGCTCCTGTTCGTTGAGGGATTCGTGCTTGCGGTCATAGGCACTGCTGTGGGAAGCGTCGCGTCGTACCTGGTGATCGGGCAGGTCGGGCCTGCGCTGCCGTATTCGCTCGTCATCGGGACGTGGGCACCGGTCAGAGCGGCAGTATACTCGATCCTGGTGTTCGTTATTGCCACGTGGATTCCAGTGGCTCTCTCCGCCCGCGCAACCGTTGACCAGCTTCTCTACAACAGGCGGGTCTACCTTAACCCCAACCTTTCTTGCGCTAATTGCGGACGGTGCGGTGGGTTCTAACGCACCGGTGGAACACTCCATCTGCCACCCAAGTCTAACGTTCTGGCTGGAAATCACATTGTCTTGAGTTTTGAAAGGAAGCGACTTCCGGGTGAAAAACTGGTGGATTGTGGCAGTAGCGCTCGTCCTGGCTCTCACGACTGCGACGCTTGTTTCCGCGACCGGACAGATCAAACTGGTCGTAAATGGCAGGGAGATATCTCCTGATGTTCCTCCGATAATCGCTAACGACCGCGTGCTTGTTCCGGTAAGGTGGGTCAGCGAAGCGCTTGGCGCTCTGGTCAACTGGGACAGCGCGACCCGGACGGTGACTGTGACCCAGCCTGATGAGGGCTCGGTCAAGATGCGGCTCGAGATGCTGGAGGCTGCGTTTGCGCCGAAATCGGCCGCTGAAGCCGCACGGGCATGGGCTGAAGCGGTGAGGATGAGGAACGGAGCCGCTCAGTACGCGCTCCTGTCGCCTGCCCTGAAGAGCACGACGACGCCCCCTCCGATGTGGGTGTCCGGCGTGTCAAGCCCATGGGTGGCGGGCTACACCATTCTCAGCCGCCCTTCAACCAGCCCGGATGTCGCCAGTTACCTTGTGCGTCTTTCCATGTGGACGTCGGCAGGAGGCGGCTCGACCGACTCCATGGCGCTTGATATCAAGAAGTATCCGGACCTGCGCGGCACCCCGTGGCTCATAGACAAGATGGCGAGCCTCACGCCGCTCGCGGCACCGGTCGATTTCGAAAAGTGGCTAAAGCCCGGCATGATCCCCATGCTGGCGGCTGAGTCGGTTTCCGACGAGCAGCCAACAGCAGTGTTCCAGGGATGGTGGGACGTGCCGAACGGGTTCATTGGCCTCGGGAACGGCGTATTTGAGATAGAGGGTGGCCTGTTGGCGACGGCCTGGGATGGCGGCAACAAGATCACAGTTCTTTCTGAAGCGGGGTCGCCCAGCCTGGTCGAGGGCTCAGTCCTGATGCGTGGAAGCCCGCTCCGCGTGAGTGCGGAGGAGATGGGGTCGACGTACGTAGGCCTGTTCAAGGCACCGAGCTCCGGTGAGACGGCGCAGAAGGTTACCAAGATGAAAGACCGTGACGCATGGGTGCTGGAGAATCGCACCGCGGCCGGGACCACCAGCGTGACGCTCGCGTCGCCCTGGGCTGATACGACGTTCATGCGCCCGGTCGCCCTTGATGCTTCCGGCGGCACGATCAAGGTTTACTTCGAGACGTGGCGGGCGCCCGCGTGCGGTCTCGCCGAGGCCACTGTGGCCAGCGCGAACGTGACGTATCGCGTTGTCTCGTCCGACCTCGGGATCTTCGAGGCGGGGGCCGGCACGACTATGATGAAGTACGGGAATACGATTTACATTGGCAAGCAGGAAGGCTCTGTCGCGGCTGTCGACCTTACTACAGGCAAAGTCACTGAGCAGGCAGTTATTACTGAAGCCCTCAGGCGGTTTGCCAACCTGTACGCACCAAGAGTCGAGTTCGTGGCGCCCCCGTCGTTCGCAGCTTACGGCGACTACTTGCTGGTCTCCTGGCAGCCGGCTGCGCTGGCGACCAGGCTGGTGGATAACCAGGTTTCCGACCAGATGGTGTTCGCGCGGTGCATTCTCGCAGTACGCGCCGGGAAGGTCGAGGGCCAGATATATGCGCGTGAGGGTAAGGCGTTCGTGCTGAAGGGCGACCAGGTTATCCAGACGATCGAGACGCTGGATGAATACGCTCTGCGGGGGTGGGTGCTCCCGCGGCCGTAGGGCTGGGCGGGGTGCGGTGGCGCCAGGTTAGGTGGAGCAAGCGGATCAGTCCGAGGGGAGGAGCCCGAGTGACTCGAAGAGGCGCTCGGGCTCCAGGTATTCTGGTGTGACCGCGCCATGCGCAGAGGCAACCCCGACTGTATGCGTGGCAGATAGTGGCCCGGCTCGACTGATCGTGGCAGATACAGAGGGGGACCCGACTGTATCCGCGGAAGCCAGTCGCCGCCTCCGAGTGACCGCCCCAGGCGCAGAGGACGGAGCGAGGAGTCTGCGGAGGCGGGTCAGCATGCCCTCGACGTTCAAAGACACTGCGAAAACCCGCCGCCAGGCTTGGCCGTATGTAGCGTGCTGGCTTGTTCGCCCATCGACGATGAACGTGCGTCCATGCGCCCGGCGAGGACGAGTGCCTGCTTCTTGCCCATTGCCCGGGCCCTTGCCCGCCGAGACTGTTACTTCTTGCCCTCCCAGTACTTTTCGGCTCCTTCTTCGAGTTCGTCGAGCCGGGTGTAGTAATCCGCATACTCGTTCAGGTGCGCGAGCGCAATCTTGCCGGTTGTCAGCGGATCGTCGTTGGTCACGTTGGTGTGCGGGTCCACTGTGCCATGTTCGAGCTCTACATCCATCCCGCGGCGGAACTGCTCCACGTCGAACTTGCTCCAGTCGATGCCCAGTTTCTCACCGATCTTCTTTGCTTCTTCAGCTGTGAACTTCTTCTTCGCGCTCATTTGGTCAACTTCCTTATTCGTCATTTAGGGTCACGCAAATTGAGCCGCACATATGACTATGTTCTTTGAGCCTTGAACTGCAAAAGCTGCATGCCGTTCAGTATTACCACCAGGGCTGCTCCAGTATCCGCCGCGATCGCCAGCCAGAGGGTCAAGAGCCCCGGGAAGACAAGAGCGACCGCCAGCAACTTGACCACAAGCGAGAACACCACGTTCTGGCGAACAATTCGCATGGTGCGGCGGCTGAGTTCGATCGCATAGACCAGTTTGCCCAGGTCATCCCCCATCAAGGCGATGTCCGCAGTCTCAAGCGCTACGTCGGTCCCGGCCGCGCCCATCGCGACCCCAATATCGGCCGCCGCAAGGGCAGGCGCATCGTTGATGCCGTCGCCGACCATAGCGACAGGGAGGCTCCTGGAAATCTTCTCTATCTCAGTCACCTTGTCCTGTGGGAGCAAACCCGCGCGGACCTCGTCAATGCCCGCCTCACTCGCTAGGGCCCGCGCTGTTTGCTCGTCATCGCCGGTGAGCATAACGATGCGCTCGATCCCAACGTCACGCAGGCTCTTGATCACGCCAGGCGTCCCCGGCCTGATAGTGTCCGCTACGGCAAGCAGGCCAAGCACCTTTTTCCCGTCCGAGACAGCCGAGACCGATTTGCCGTTCCGGCGCAGCCGCGAGGCGATCTCACGCGCCTTGCCCGGGATACCCCCAGCCTCAGCATTACCCGCCTCAGCACCAAGTTCACCGAGCACTTCCGGGCTTACAACCCAGATGTCCCCATTGAGCGTGTGTGCCTTGAGTCCCTTCCCGGACAGGGCCTCAAAATGCTCAGCGGGTTCGTACTGCACGCCACGCGCAGCCGCCCCCTCAACTACCGCCTGCGCGAACGGGTGATCCGACCGGTGTTCGGCCGAGGCCGCAAGGGCCAGCACATCGTCTTCTGAAAGAGAGGACAGGCTGATCACATCTGTCAACGAAGGCCTGCCCATCGTTATCGTGCCGGTCTTGTCAAAGGCTACAGCCCGCAGTCTACTGGCCTGCTCAATGTGCACCCCGCCCTTCACCAGCACGCCGTTTCTGGCCGCATTGGAGACTGCGGCCGCGATGGAGACCGGGGTTGAGATGACGAGGGCGCACGGGCACGAGACAACCAGCAGCGTCAGCGCCCGGTAGAACCACGGCCCAAACTCAGCGCCGAGCAGGGGGGGCACAATGGCGACGGCAAGGGCGAGCCCGATCACAACCGGGGTGTAGTAGCGTGCGAACCTGTCAGTGAAGCGCTCCACCGGCGCCTTCTTCGCCTGGGCCTCCTCGACCAGCCGGACAATCTTCGCAAGGGTGCTATCCGACGCCGCTCGCAGCACGCGGGCCTCGAAATAGCCGTTGCCGTTGACGCTACCGGCGAAGACCTCTGACCCGGGTGTTTTCCACTCGGGGTTGGGTTCGCCCGTGATGGCAGCCTCACTGACTGCGGATTCGCCGAGTACGACTACGGCGTCCGCGGGCACGCTCTCGCCCGGACGGATGAGCACAACTTCCCCGGGCTGCAACGTATCCGCGGGAACATCTACCTCATCGCCGTCTCGCCGGACGGTTGCAGACTTGGGAGCCAGGTCTATCAGGTCGGTTATGGACTTGCGGGTCCGTTCAAGGGTGTAGGCTTCGAGCGCGTTACCCAGCGAGAACAGGAAAATGACGGTCGCCGCCTCGCGCCAATCGCCGATACCGGCTGCGCCTATGACAGCGACGGTCATGAGGAAATTCATGTCGAAGGAGAAGCCGCCCAGCACAGCCTTGAGGCCGGTCAGAGCAGGGATATAGCCACCCGCAAGTATTGCTGCCAGGTAGAGAGAACGGTGGAGTAGCAGGTTGCCCGGCGACATGGTTTCGGTCGCCCAGGCGAGCGCTATGCCCAGACCCGAAATGACCGTCATAAGCGCGCGCTGGTTGCGGAATATGAAGTGTCCTGTTTCCGCCCTGGCGACTGGGTCATCTACCTGGATCTTCTCCCCGACCCGCGCAACAGCGCTGACTATCTCTTCTGCGGGTCCGGTGTGCTCGACGATGAGCTTGGCAGATGAGAACAGCAGGTCCGCAGCGAGCACGCCGGGGACGCGTTTGGCGGCATCGTGTACCTTCCTCGCACACTCCGGGCAGTCCAGATCGATGACGCGGAATGTGGTCCGTTGTGCGTGGCCGGGAGCTGTGGCCGTGAGCGCCGCAGCCGCGTCACGCTGCCGGCCCAGGCCCGTCACGGAATGCAGGTCCCCTCCGGAATGCGGGTGAGCGTGCTCGTGTTCTGCGCTGGAGTACGCGTGGTCATGTTCTGCGCTGGAGTGCACGTGGTCATGCTCGTGGACGTGCAGGTGCTCCTTCGTGGGCTGCATTGGCGAACCTCCTGCGTAGAATGTGTGCTGGTCTAGCTGTGTTTGATGTGCTCAAGGCCCTGGGATATCAATACCGACACATGTTCATCGTCAAGAGAGTAGAACACCCGCTTTTGCTCCTTGCGGTACTTGACCAGCCGTGCGGCCCGCAAGAGTCTCAGATGGTGAGATATGTTGGAGATGCTTGAGCCCGTCACCTCAACAATCTCGTGCACACTGAGTTCCCTTCCGATCAGGTATGACACGATTTTGCAGCGCGTCTGGTCACCGAGGACCCGGAAGAGCGCGGCGAGGCTCTGTGCCTCGGATGTGCGAAGATCGCCCGTGGAGTCCCTCGTATCATTCATCAGGGGAAACCTCCTTAGAGCAGAGCCATGGACTGGCACTTGCGGATGTCATGGACACTTGAACAATTGTTCAAGTATAAGTTTATGAGAAGTCAGGCGAGCCGTCAATAGAAATGTGGGGAACGATTTGTCTGCAGGCGTGTTTCGATCCGATTAGAGGGCGGGCAGCCTCTGGCGGGGGGTATGGGAACTTGCAGGCGAGAGCGTCCGGTGGGTACCAGGCACCGGGCCTGTGGTCTACGTGCCCGTAGCCCGCCTAACCACATCAGTCACTGAGCCATCCCTCGACTCAACGATTCCGACGACCGGGCCGTCAGGTGGGTTGCTCTCCGGCACGCCTGTCAGGCGCTCGATCCGGGACTTGAGCTCGCTGATGGTCATGATCTCCCTGCTGCCGTGACCCGAGGGAGGCTTGACCCGCGAGAACGCTGGGTTCCACGCAATGCCCTGGTCCGTGACGACGCATGCGACATCCTTGCCGGGGGTCACGACCGTCTTTACGCGATCCACGACAAGCGGAAGCCGCCCTCGAACTGCCGGGCCCACTACCACGGTCATCCGCGCGCCGCTGGCCGCGTCAGGATGCCCCCCGGATGCTCCCCTTACGACACCGTCGGAGCCGGTGAGCACGTTGACGTTGAAGTCCTCATCTACCTCCATCGCCGACAGCACGACCACGTCAAGGAAGTCCACGATAGCGCCTGCTGTCTGCGGGCCGGCGTAGTGCGAAGCGCTGATCGCGTGGTGCAGGGGATTTGTTGCCAGAGACTTTATCGCAGTGGCGTCGAAGCACTGGACATCGAAGATGCACCCGACCATCTGCTTCTCCAACATCTCGACTGCCTGCGCGGTGATCCCGCCGAGGATGAATGACGCTCTCACACCGTCGTCTCGCATGTATTCCGCCAGGTACCGGGCGACGGCGAGAGACGCGCCGCCCGTGCCGAACTGCATTGAGAAACCGTCCTGGTACAGGGGGCTTGACCGGATCAGCCTCGCGACCCGCGCAGCGATCAGCAAGTCCATCGGGCTTCGCGAGATCCTTGTCGCGCCGGAAGAGATCCTGGCCGGGTCACCCAGGCTGCTGGTGTTGACGATGAAGTCCACCTTGTGGCCGGAGATGCTGAAAGCGGGGAGGACGCCCGTGACAAGGTTGTCCGTGACGGCAATGACGCATGCCGCAAACTCGGCGTCCGGCATGGCGTAACCAAGAGAGCCACAGGCCGATGGGCCAGAGCAGCCCCATATGTTCCCCATGCGGTCGCAGGCAGGGGCCGCTATGAACGCTACGTCTATGGCCAGGCTGCCTTCCTCTATGGCCCGCGTCCTGCCACCGTGCGACCGGAAGACCACGGGCTCCGGCAAGGCCCCGGCCGAAATCGCCTTGCCGAGTTCGCCGCGCGCGCCGCTGGTGGTGATCGAGGCGATGACGCCTTCATGCAGCAGGGGGACGATCTCGTCATTGACCGCGTTCAAGGAGCTGGGCGCGAGCCGGATGTCGCGAAATCCCATGCGCGCGATTGTGCCCACGACGAGGTTCAGCACCGCGTCGCCTTCACGGAGGTGATGGTGAAACGATATTGTGTCACCGCACTTTAGCCCGCTCGCCTTCAAAGCCTCTTCGAGCGACCGCAGCACTTTGGCCTCGCCCGGCCTGTGATAGTGCCTGCGAACAGGCAGTTGGCGCACGGGAGACTCACCACTCATACTTACCGCCCCCGCTCGCGAGACGGGCCAGCACCAGCACCCGCTCGGCCCTCTTGATGACGGGCGCGTCCACCATGCGTCCTCCCACCGAGACAACGCCCTGCCCTGACTTGAGAGCTTTCTCAGCCGCCGCGACCACCCTCTGAGCCTGGATTACTTCACTCGGATCCGGGCAAAAAGCCTTGCGGACTATGGGGATTTGTCTCGGGCTGACCACGGATTTCCCGTCGAATCCGAGACGGGCCGCGCGTCTTGAGTCGTTGAAGAGCCCCTCATCGTCGTCAACCTGCGCAAACACAGTGTCCACAGCTTCAATCCCGGCGGCCCTTGCCGCGCAGACCACTGCCGTCCGGGCATAGGCCAGCTCGTCACCTTCGCGCGACCGCACCGCACCGAAGTCTGCAGTCAAGTCTTCGCCACCTATTGAGAGCCCGTCTAGCCTGCGGCTGGCGAACGCGATCTGGCCGGCGGCGAGAAGACCGCGAGCGCTTTCGACCGACGCGAGGTACCGGACAGTGCCCAACTCCAGCCGGCTCTCGATTTCCACCCTGTCCAGAATGCGATCCAGCGCCGCGAGCTGCTCGGCAGTGTCAACCTTGGGCACTCTCAGCAGCCGCGCTCCTGCAGAGACAACCGCACGAATGTCAAGCAAGCCTTCGCTGGTATCAGGCGAGTTGACCCTGACTCCGACCTCCTGCCCTTCCCATGGGAGCGTCCGGATGGCTTCACACACCAGGTGCCGGGCGGCATCCTTTTCGCCTGGGGCAACCGCATCTTCGAGGTCAAGCACCACAACGTCGGCCCCGGCCACCATGGAGGCCTGGATGAGGGAAGGGCTGTTGCCGGGGACGTACAGGTACACACAACGGGGAGTCATGGACGGGTGACCTCGCTTTCAGGCCCGGACCCGGCAGAGCCTTGCGGGGCGAGACAGGATGGGCCTTGCGGAGGACGAGCCGGCGGAGAGCCAAGCGACAGCGCGCGGAACCTCTCCGCACATGCCGCGATTCTCGCCCGGACTGCGTAGTCCAGCGCACCCCGGTCGGTGATGAAGACTTCGGCGTCGTTGATGCCGTGCTCTGCCAGCACTGTCTCGACGACCTGAGTCACATGGGCGCCGAACTGGGCTTTGACCGGGCTCTGGAGGTGGATGGACAGGCCCCGGCCCTGGCTCTTGGGCCGGAGAAGCACAAGAAGGTCTCCGGACTCAAGCGACCCGGCCTGCGCTTCGATCGCATCATGCTCCAAGGCAAACCCTCCTCGAGACCTCAGGCGGCGCCGGCCTACCGCTGTGTCACATGCCCTTCTGCGCTACGTGAAGGTGCTTCTTCGCCTCTGCCAGTAATTCCGGCCGTTCCACCAGGTCAAGCGCCGATAGCGCCAGCACTTTCGCAGCCATGAGCGTCTTGTCAATCGCGAGCCGGGTTAGAGTCGCGTCTGCCATCTCCCGGGAGTGGCCGCGTGCTCCGGCTATCTTGAATCCGATTTGCACGCAGGGGGTTACCCATGCAACACTGCCCACGTCGGTCGTCCCGCCGCCGGACCCTTCGGGGAGCGGGGGCACCTCTTCACCCAGAGATGCGAAGTTCGCAGCCGCCAGCTGCTTTAGCACCGGGTGCTCGAGCGTTTCCTTGAACAACGGCTCGTGGTGTCTGAACTCGACGGTTGCCCCGTGAGCCTGCGCGGCCCCGAGAGCGCACTGCCTGACTTTGGGCAGGACCACGGTCTCGAGGTACCGCCAGTCTCTTGCGCGTACCGTGAACCGGACAACGGTCCGGTCGGGCACGATGTTCTGGGCGTCGCCGCCATGCGTGATTATGCCCGCGATCCGCGCGTCTTCCCGGAGATGGTTCCGGAGACTCCGGATGGACATGTATGCAGTAACAAGAGCATCGAGAGCGTTTATGCCTTCCTGAGGGTTACCTCCGGCGTGCGACGCGCGCCCGTGGAATGTCATCTCGATGGGGTGCGAGGACCATGACGTGCCGCCGAGCGAGTTGCGCTGGCCGGGGTGCGCGATGAATGCCGCGTCTATGTCGTTGAAAACCCCTGCCTCCGCCATGGCGACCTTGCCGCCGACCGTTTCCTCTGCGGGAGTCCCGAACACAACCCAGGAGGTATCCGGCAGCTCGTCCGAAAGAGCCTGCTTGCAAGCAATCCCGGCGCTGACGGCGCAGGCGGCGATCAGGTTGTGCCCGCAACCGTGGCCTATGGCAGGGAGAGCGTCGTATTCCGCCATGAATGCAAGCGCAGGGCGGCCCTTGCCGGCGCGTGCCTCAAACGCCGTGGGCATTCCTGCCAGGTTGTCTTGTACAGCGAAGCCGTGTGCGGAGAGGACTTCCTTCAGCCGAGCGCTGGCAAAATGCTCGGCAAGGCCGAGTTCCGGCCGGTCGTAGAGGGTCCTGGCGATTTCTTCAACGAGGGGTCTTGACGCATCTATGCTGGATAGGAGGCTTTGCCGCCTCCTGCCCTGTGCGCCCTGGGGCTCGCTCACAATATCACCTCTGCTTCTACTGCTCGTGAGGTGGTATTTCCGCCCTGTAGGTCATCGAGTCCTGCTCCTGGTGGAAGTTGCGGCCACTCGCGCCCGTCGCCTCCGGCGCGCGCTCCTCTTCAAGGGCATCAATCTCGCGGTCGAGGCGGTCAAGGAATAGCCCCGCATCGGTCACCACGCCGGTGGCCTGCGTGGAACCCCTATCGGCGAGTTTGCTCACCACAGCGTGGTTGATGTCCACGCAAATCGTCCTGCACGTGGCCGGTATCATGTTTCCCACGCCGATCGAGTGGAGCATCGTTGCGATCATCACGACCATTGAGGCGCCACGCACGATCTCCGAATACCGCTGCTGAGCCTTGATGAGGTCCATTTCGGTATCGGGCAGCGGCCCGTCGTCGCGAATGGAACCGGCGAGCACGAACGGCACAGAGTTCGTGACGAGTGCATGCATGATGCCGGACTTCAGGACGCCGGACCGGACCGCGCCCTCTATCGAGCCTGATGCCCTGATGCGGTTTATGGCTTCAAGGTGATGCCTGTGGCCTCCGTGGACACCCTTGGCGGTCTGAGTATCCACGCCGAGAGACGTGCCGAACAGCGCGTTTTCGATGTCGTGCACTGCCAGTGCGTTTCCTGAAAGCATTCCCTGCACGTAGCCCTTCTCGATCAACCCGCAGAACCCGTGCACTCCGCCGGTGTGAATCACGGCGGGTCCAGGGACGAAGACGATCTTGCCATCGCTCTCCCGGATATCCCGCATGGTCCAGGCAATCTGCTGTATGATCACCGGTACCTGCCTCTCCGACGAGACAGTGCTGGTCATGAACCCGAACTCATCATCACCGTGATCAGGCGGCGCAAAGGCTGCGAGCCGCACGCCCGAGTGACCTGTGACGACCTGCTCGCCGGCGCGGATATTGCGCATGAGCGTGCAGCGGGGAACGTGCCCATCAAGGCGGATGCACCCGTCCATTCTCAGGTCCAGAACCGGACGCCAGGCGCTCTCAAGGAAGACGTATGTCGACTGGTTGGACGTGGCGTAGAAATCGTCCGGGAGCACTCCGTGCTTTGGTGCAGGGTCGGTATGCAGATCCCGGGAGGTGAGCCTCTTGCAGCCCTCTTGTTCCAGCAGCCCGACCAGTGGCTCAAGCCGGTCCGGCGTCGCGAACAGGTTGAACCTCAACGGTCTCCTGCGGATGACCTGGATGTGAGCATCCTCTTCGTCAAGCTGGTCTTCGATTTTGTCGAGCCTGCTGGAACTCATGGTGGCTTCGAACAACTCTGCTATGTACAAGATCGCGTCCTCCGATCGATCGTATTGTCATGGCTTCCTGGTGGAAACTGCCGGGCCCACGCCGGTCATGTGACTCGACCATCTAAACTGTAGTTAATGTGCTACGCAAGTCATAGAAAGAACCGGGGGGCGTGGTGCGCAGACCGCTGATTCGCGCCGCGAGCAGGTATGTCACCCGGAACACCGAATCCCTGGATATCGTCTAGATTATGGCTGCGGCTTTTTCCGCACCTCAACAAGGCTAGCTCGTGCCAGGAGACCAACCCGCAGATGATCACCGAGTCGCGAGTCAGAAAGCGCAGGGTCATATGGCCGTATGTTTTGCTCGCCCTTCTCTTGCTTTCACTTGCGGGCGTATATTTCTACGACCGTGTTCCTAACTGGCGTGTGGCCCCGGTGCCCACTCTCGACAGGCCGAAAGTCGTCATAGGTGGCATCCAGGTCGATTCGCTCGCCCTTATCTCGGGCGAGGCGATACTCCTGCCTTTCGAGACGGTCCGGAAATACATGGACCCCACCCTGCACTGGGACGCTGGCAGCGAATCGCTGGTCGTTACCACGCAGGACAAAGTCATCACGATGCAGACCGAGTCGCTGACAGCTTATGTAAACAGGCGCCCAGCGTCTCTGAACATGCCTGCGACCTCAAGAGACGGTACTGTCTTCGTGCCCATGGATGTGCTTGAACCGCTCTACAGGATAAAGGGCCGCGTCTTCGAAAGCACCGGCACGGTTTTCTATGACTTCCTCACAAAACCCGTACAGACGGCAGTGGTGGCGCAGAAGTCCAACTTGCGCGAAGGCCCGTCCATCCACGAGCCCATCGTCACGAAACTCGTTGAGGGCGATACGCTTGAGGTGGTGAAGGCCGGTGCCTGGTACGCCGCCACCACCAGGACAGGCCATTTCGGGTTTGTCAGGGACAGTGAAGTGGCTTTGAGGGAGGTCGTGACTCCTAAGGTGGAACCGGTCGCTCCCAGGGAGCCGTGGCGGCCCAGGGGCAAGATAAACCTGACGTGGGAGCAGGTCATAACCAGGAACCCGGATGTGGCGACGATCAAGGACATGCCGGGATTGAACGTAGTGTCGCCTACCTGGTTCAGCGTCATCGACGCAGACGGAAACGTCAAGAACAAGGCCGATTCGCGGTATGTGCGGTGGGCTCACTCGAAAGGGTTCAAGGTCTGGGCTCTTGTTGACAACGGTTTTGACCCGGTGCGCACCAGTGCCGTGCTCAAAGACCTTCGCAAGAGAGAGACGGTCATCCAGCAGGTTCTCGCATATGCGGCGCTCTATGGGATAGACGGCATCAACATCGACTTTGAGAACATTGACTACGATGATAGAGGCCTCCTGGTGCAGTTTGTGCGCGAGATGGCGCCCCTGTGCAGGGAACAGGGCCTTGTGGTCTCCATGGACGTGACCATCAAGTCGAAGAGCCGGAACTGGTCAATGTGCTACGATAGGAAAGCTCTCGCCGCTGCAGTGGATTACCTCATGCTCATGGCGTACGACGAGCATACTGCCGGTTCGGGCATTGCGGGCTCGGTCGGCTCATTGCCGTGGGTTGAGGAAGGCATCAAGGGCGTGCTCGAAGAAGTCCCGGCCGAACGGCTTGTGCTCGGAATACCATTCTACACAAGGATCTGGCGCGAAGAGACGAAGAACGGGGTTTGGACCGTTACGTCGAAAGCGGTCGGGATGGAGACTGCCGAGGAGACTCTTCGCCTGAATGGGGCCGTCATCCAGTGGGACGAAGGGTGCGGCCAGAACTTCGGCGTCTACCGCGAAGGCCCGGCGCAGTGCAAGATCTGGTTAGAAGACCAGGAATCCATGGCTCTGCGGGTTGCGCTGGTCAGGAAATACGGGCTCGCCGGAATTGGGTCCTGGCGCCGCGGGTTCGAGAAGCCGGCGATCTGGGATGTAATACTGAACGGGCTGGAGCAGTAGGACGCTGGGGTCGCCGGACCACGCCATTGTTGACTATATGTAGTTTCGCACATTAATATTGGGACAGACGTTAGTGTAGGGTTCCTACACATGACGCCTGTTCCTTTTCGTTTAGCGCGAGTTCTCCCGTCGTATGGGAGACGCCTATAGATCACACGGGAGAGGGGGTCAGGTAATGTGCAAGTCCAAGAAGACTGTCGTCCCGCGCTTCCCCCAGGATGAACTCACTTCCGGCCTGAGCCAGCTTGCTGTGCTCACGCTGCTCGTTGATGCCCAGCACGGCTATAACCTGATGAGAGTGCTCAAGCAGTTCGGGATCAAGGTGGAGAGCGGGACTCTCTACCCGATGCTCCGGCGCCTGGAGGCAAAAGGGCTGCTTGAGTCGGCCTGGGACACCACTGGCCCGAGACCAAGGAAGGTGTACGTGACCACTGAGCATGGGCGAACAATACTTGAGCAGCTCATACCTCTGTGGCGTGGCTTTATCGAGGCGTCCCAGAAGGTCTTTGACAACACGGAGGGCCAGCAAAAGTGAACCGCTCGAGACTTGTTCGTATCATCCTGGTGGTCGTACTGATGGCTTTCACATCCCTCATTGGGTGGCGGGTCTACGAGAGATACTTCAAGCCAGCCGAGGCGGTTGCGGAGGAGCCGGTCGCCGTTTCCGTAGTGGCGGCGACGAAGAAAGACCTGACCAGGTACGTGAAGGTTGTCGGCTCGCTCCAGCCCGCCACTGCGTCCAACCTCGCCTTGAAAGCTGCAGGCCGAGTCGCATCGGTTCCGGCGGAGATCGGAAAGGCCGTCCGCAAAGGCAACCCGCTCGTCGTGCTCGACAAATCAGACCTGCTCTCCCAGGTCAAGGCCGCGGAGGCTGCGTATGAGCTTGCGAGCGCAAACCTTACCCGGATCGAGCTGAGCGCACCGGTGATGGAGAAGGCGCAGGCGGAGAGCAGTGTAAAGCAGGCCAGGGCTCAGGTAGACGCGGCCACCAAGAACGAGGAGCGGATGACCGCCCTGTACCAGGCAGGCGCTGTGCCCCTCGTGCAGCTGGAGGCCGCCCAGACCCAGCTCACCGTGGCGCTTGCGCAGCTCGAACTTGCTCTGCAGAACCTCGACGTTGTGAACTCTGGGACGGCCCAGCAGGCAATAGCAGCTGCGACCGCGCAGAAGAAGCAGGCTGAGGCCGGGCTCGAACTCGCCCGCTCCCAGCTGGCGGCAGCCACGCTCGCAGCGCCGTACGACGGCGTCGTGTCCTTCGTGAACGTAAACCCGGGTGAGATCGTGTCTCCCGGCGTGCCGGTAGTGGGCATGGTGGAGAGCGGGAGGCTCTATGCAGAGTTCATGGTTTCAGAGAAGCAGGTGGGTGTGCTCAAGGCCGGGCAGTCACTGGAGATTACCGTGCCCACGGTGGGCAAGAGCGCCACGGCAGTCGTCGCCGGCATTTCGCCGTCGGTGGATGCGCGGAGCCGGATGTACAGGCTCAGAGTGGAGGTCAGGACCGCGGAGGGGTCGTTCAAGCCGGGCATGATGGCTGAGGCCCGGCTCCTGGAGGACTCCCGCGCCGGGTGTGTTGCCATCCCTGAGGAATGCGTCGTGGGCGGCAGCGTGGACCCGTCGGTGTTTGTGGCAACGAACGACAGCGCAGAAAAGCGGCCGGTGAAGCTCGGCATCTCGGATGGACGGTACATCGAGATACTGTCGGGTGTCCAGGAGGGCGACAGCATCGTGCAAAAGGGGCAGACCTACCTCAAGCATGGGGCAAAGATAAAGGTCGTTGACGGAGGGAGCCTCTGATGTCTCTTTCAAGGCTTTCCGTCCGTCACCCGGTCACCACAGCCATGCTGGTGCTGACCATTGTGCTTTTCGGGGTCATAAGCCTCGGCGAGCTGCCGCTGGACCTCCTGCCCAGGATAGACTACCCGATGCTGGTCGTCGTGGCGCGTTACCCCGGCGCCGCACCCGCTGAGGTGGAACAGCTTGTCACGCGCCGTCTGGAGGAAGCTGCGGCGCGCATGGCAGGGCTCGACCTGCTATCCTCATCGAGCAGGGAAGGCACGTGTACCGTCCAGGCCCGGTTTGCGTGGGGCACAAACCTCGACCAGGCCGCCATCGACATGCGCGAGAAGATCGATATGGTGAGGCCCTACCTGCCGGCCGACGTTGAGAACATCTCGGTTGTCAAGGCCGACATGTCTCTGGATCCCATCATGCGGATAGACCTCTATGGCGAAATCGACCTCGGGCAACTCACGGATCTGGCCACTGATGTTACGAAGCCCGCGCTCGAACGGCTCGAAGGTGTCGCCGCTGTGGACGTGATCGGCGGCGTCAACAGGAAGGTATTCGTCGATGTCGACCCGCGACGGCTCCAGGCCTACGGGTTGACCATCTCCCATGTGACAGCGGCGCTCAGGCAGGAGAACCTGTCTCTGCCTGGCGGGGACGTGCCCATCGGTGATAAGCGCTACAAGGTCCGCACCATAGGCGAGCTCAAGAACCTTGAGGACATAGAGGAAATCCGCCTGCTTTCTGCAGCTGGAGCTTCAGTGCCCATGCGCGAAGTGGCCGCCATCAGCGCCGGCCCCGAGGAGCAGTCCAGCATTGCGCGCTTTGACGGCAAGCCGAGCGTCTCGCTCATGCTCCAGAAGCGGTCGGACGCCAATACGGTCCAGGTCACCCGGGCTGTCAGACAGAGCATGGCAGAGATATCGAAGTCGCTGCCCGCAGGCGTGAAACTTGCCGCCAGCGAGGACCAGTCGGACTTCATCGAGTGGGCAGTCCAGTCGGTCAGTTCCAGCGCGATCCAGGGCGGTATTCTCGCAGTGGTGGTGCTCTTCATCTTCCTGCGGGACTGGCGCTCGACAACAGTGATCGGCCTGTCCATACCCGTTTCCATAGTGGCGACATTCGTGGCGATGTACTTCAGCAAGATGACCCTGAACCTCATGTCGCTCGGAGGGATGGCACTCGGCGTCGGCATGCTCGTGGACAACTCCATTGTCGTCCTTGAGAACGTATACAGGCATCACACAGAACTCGGGAAACCCCCGTTCGAGGCCGCCGTCCGTGGAGCGGAGGAGGTAGGCATGGCAATAACCGCCTCCACGCTCACCAACCTGGTCGTCTTCCTGCCCATCGTATTCATCGGTGGCCTGTCGTCGCACCTTTTCCGGCAGCTGGCGCTCGTCATAACCTATTCGATAGCGAGCTCACTCTTGGTCGCGGTGACTGTCGTGCCGGTGGGCTCGGCCCTTCTCCTGAGCATCCCGCACTCGCGCGAGCGTTCACGGGGTGTGCTTGGCAGGCTGGGCGACGTGGTTGACAGCTGGCCCCGCTCCTACCGGCGTGCTCTCGACGCCTTCCTCAAGCGGCCGCGCGCCGCGTTCGTGCTCATCGTCATCTGCATAGTGGTCAGCGCCGGGCTGGTGCCATTAATAGGCGGCGAGTTCCTACCACCCATGGACCGGCATGAGATCAACGTACGGGTCTCACTGGAAGGCGGAAGCAGGCTTGAGGCCACAGACAAAGTGGTACGAGCAGTGGAGGATGTGGTCAGCCGCATGCCGGAGGTCCAGGACTACAGCGCTTTCGTGGGAGGATCGAGGTCGCTCGGCGGTGCGGGTGTTGTGCCAGAGTCGGGGTCGGTCAACGTCAGGCTCAAACAGGGAAGAGGCAGCGGTCGCTCGACCATCGAGGTGCAGCAGGCCATCAAGCAAGCCCTGCCACCGTTCGCGGGGGCCGTAGTCAAGGTCGAGCGCGTGACGGGTGTCGCGGGTGAGCAGTCGTTCATGGGCACGCCTGTTCAATTGACCATCAAAGGGCCGGACAACACCGTCCTCGGCACCCTCCAGAAGGAAGTCGCGGCACGCTTGAGCGCTCTCCCGGCCCTGAAAGAGGTGGATAGCGGCACGGAAGACGTGCTGCCTGAACTGCATGTCGAGGTTGACAGGCGCAGAGCATCTTCGTACGGGCTTTCGGCAGGATATGTCGCAACCGTGGTCAGGGCCTCAATCCAGGGAGAAACTGCCACAAGGTTCCGGGCTGCAGGCACTGAGTACGACGCGGTCGTCCGCCTCGGCGGCGCCTACCGCGAAAGCGTGACGGATGTAGAGAATATGCTGCTCACCTCGCCGACGGGCCAGATAGTACCGCTCTGGCAGGTCGCACAGGTCTCGAGGCAGGTCGGCCCACCAAGCATCCAGCGCCGCGACCAGACGCGGGTCGTCACAGTGCAGGCGCGAGCAACAGGGCGCGACCTCAATGCGGCGATCGGTGCATCAAAGCGCGCGCTGGCGTCGATGCCTCTCCCGGAAGGGTACTCCATCGAGTTCACGGGTCAGGCTCAAGAAATGCTCGGAGCGTTCTCGTCCCTCGGCTGGGTGCTGGTCATCGCCCTGCTGCTCGACTACATTGTGCTTGCGTCGCAGTTCGAGTCTCTTGTCCACCCGGTCACCGTTATGATCACTGTCCCGCTGGCCGCGATCGGGTCAGTCGTAGGCCTCTTCATCACCGGCAAGACTTTCTCGGTGCCGTCGCTCATCGGGTTCATAACGCTGGCTGGTGTGGTAGTGAACAACGCAATCGTCTTCGTGGACTATGCAAACCAGCTGCGCAAGGAGGGCATGGAAATGCGGGCTGCGCTTATGACGACAGGGGAGACAAGGCTGAGACCCATCCTGATGACTTCGCTTACCACGGTATTCGGGCTGGTGCCGCTTTCGCTTGGCATCGGGAGCGGCGGTGAACTGGAGGGGCCTCTCGCCGTAGTCGTGATGGGTGGTCTCATAACCTCGACCTTCCTGACACTGTTCGTCATCCCTGTCATGTATATCGCCATGGAGAACCTGATGAGCAGGCTGCGAGGAGGTTTTTCGAGGCGGCTGTATAGAGGTGGAGCTCAGGGACAGGCGCTGCAGGCCGGGAAATCCACTTTGACGACGCTGGTTATGCTTGTAACCTGCGGGGCGCTGCTCTTGTCCGGCCCGGCGAATGCCTTCGCCGCTACCTATACTCTTTTGCCTGAAGCCGCCGTCGAAAGGGCGCTCTCGGCATATCCCTTGTTCAGGGCCGCCGACGCGCGAGTGTCGCTCCTCACGATCCAGGCTTCGCTCGCGCAGGCACTGGCTTCGCAGATTCCCGATACGGTACCTTCCTCGTTGCCCTACGAAGACCTGAGCACTCACGCTGATCTCAAGACGAAGTACCTTTTGCCGGCCCAGGCTAGTGCGGGCGTCGCCATAGCACAGAGGTACAGGAAGTCCCTGGAGCAGAACATCAGGCTTGCGACACTTCTGGCCTACTACTCGGTGGCAAAGACAGGCAGTATGAGCGGGCCGGCATTCCTGCTCGAAAATGCGCTCGACCGGCAGGTGGATATCGCGTGGGAGGCTAGGGCCCACGGGCTCATCACCAGCAAGGATGTCTACCAGGCTGAGGCCAAGTTCGCGGAGGCGGTCGCAGGCCACGCCGCGATAGCATCGGCGGATACCCAGGCGCGGCTCGCGCTGTGCAAGCTGCTCGGGTACGATCCTGTAGACTGGGTGTCGGTACAGGTGCCTGTCTACGCGGATCTCACGGTGGATCTGGATAAGTGTGTCCAGGACGCGCTTGCGAACAGGTACGAGGTGTTCAAAGCGCAGAAGGATCTCGAGGTTGCCCAGTATGACCTGCAGCTCGCGGTCCAGGGGGCGACCGGTTCGCCTCTGATGTATGTCGAGATGGCGCAGGCGACGGTCAACGAGGCCCAGGCGATGCTGGACTTCTACCGGAGAGAAGTCGGGTTCGGCGTGCGCAGCCAGTATGCCGCTCTGAACGCAGCGCTCAGTAAGTACGGGTCAAAGCAGGCGAATTACCAGGCGCTTTATGAAGCACTCCGCGTGCAGGAGCAACGCCGTGATCAGGGGCTTGCGACGGATGCTGATGTGTCCCTGGCGCGGGCATTGAGCGAACAGGCGAGCGCGGCAGTGACGGAGGCGCTCTGCGACCTGGAAATCGCGCGGGCCAGGTTCGCGCACTCGTACTCGTTCGGCTCGTCAGTTAGTTCGTTGTTGCAGGATAGCAGCGGGCAGTGAGCAGCGGTACTTCTGCTAGCTAAAGGATTCGTCACGATACTTCTCGAAAACCCAGAGAGTTATGACTCCGGGTTTTCGCTTCTTTTTCCATGGAGAGATGCAGCCTGTGAAGGGGGAGAGTGCACTGAAAATCCTGTCGCCGTTAGAGTATTACGGGTTCCAGATGGGCGCCGACCGGAGACTTGCGCGCTGGCCGAAGATAGTGGAGTATTTCCAGCACCTTGCCGAAGGTTCAGGGCGGATGATTTTCCAGGAGCTCGGCAAGACCACCGAAGGCAGGCCGTTCATCGCCGCGGTCATCACGTCCGAGCAGAACATGGCGAAGCTTGACGAGTTCCGCGCAGTGCAGGCACGCCTGGCTGACCCGCGAGGGCTCGATGAAGCCGGTGCACAGGCGCTCATCGAGAAAGGCCGGGCCATCGTCATGATATCCTGCAGCATTCACGCCACGGAAGTCGGCGGAACGCAGATGTCTTCAGAGCTGGCATACGAGCTCGTCACGCAGGACGACGAGGTCACGAAACAGATCCTGGACAACGTCGTCTTCCTCTTTGTGCCATCGCTGAATCCGGATGGTCTCGAAATGGTCGCGGACTGGTATGAGAAGACTCTCGGCACCCCGTTTGAAGGGTCGCAGCAGCCATTCCTGTACCACAAGTATGTCGGCCATGACAACAACCGCGACTGGTTCATGCTCACACAGGTTGAAAACCAGTTGACGGTGGAGAAAATCCACAACGTATGGCACCCGATGATAGTGTTCGACCAGCACCAGATGTGGTCTCACTCGTTCAGGTTCTTCCTGCCGCCATATATAGATCCGTTCGACCCGAATGTGGATCCATTGCTTGTCCATGAGACCACGGCGCTGGGCTCCGAGATGATCAACGAGCTGCTGTCGCACGGCAAGTCGGGGATTGTCCACAGCATCATCTTCGACTGTTTCTCGCCATCCCGCGCGTACCAGCACTACCACGGCGGGGTCCGAATCCTCTCCGAGTGCGCGAGTTGTAAGGTTGCCACTCCCATCAAGATCCGGTTCGATGAGATGGAAGCGTCGCGCGACGGCTCCGACCCAAAGCAGGCGTCGGTCAACCATCCCGTACCCTGGCCCGGCGGTGAGTGGCGGCTGCGGGACATCGTCGAGTACGACAAGTATGCGGCCATTGGCTGCCTGAAGTACGCCGCCAGGTACCGGAAGGAATGGGTCAAGAACTTCTACACGCTCTCGAAGCGCGGGGTGGAGGCGTCCAAGCCATACGCGTTCCTCGTGCCGCCCCAGCAGGCCGATCCGGTGACGGTATACGAAATGCTGGATGTGCTGCAGAAGGGCATGGTGGAGATACACCGGGCGAAGGCGCCGTTCGTCGCCGGTGGGGTCACGTACCCGGCGGGCATGTACGTTATCAAGGTCGGCCAGCCCTACGGCGGGTACGCTAAGACGCTCCTCGAGAGGCAGCAGTACCCCGACCTGCGGGTTTTCCCGGGCGGGCCTCCGAAGCCTCCGTACGACATAACGGCCCATACGCTTCCTCTTCAAATGGGCGTGGCCTGCATCGCGGCCAGTGAACCGTTCGAGGCGGACCTTGAACTGGTGCAGAAGGTGCAAAAGCCTATGGCGGCTCCGGCCGGGAGCATCCGCGCGGCCGGCAGAGTCACCGGCTACAGCATGTGCAACGTGATGAACAGCTCCTTCGCGGCAGTGAACAAGTTGCTGTCCGCCGGGGCTGAGGTTTTCCGGCACGTCGAACGGACAGGGCGTCCGGGCCAGGAGGCCTGGGGCACGTTCTATATCCGCTATGCTGCGGGGATGGAAGACACGCTGGATGACCTGGCGCAGGAGTGCGGCCTCCGCGTGCACCCTTGTGAGGAGCCGAAGGGCGCGCCCATGCTGCGGGTTTCCCCGCCCAGGGTTGCCATGTACCAGAGCTACGCGGCGAGCGCCGACGAAGGCTGGACAAGGTTCATCTTCGACAACTACTCGCTGCCCTACACCACTGTGCCTGACGCCGGCGTCCGGAAGGGCGGTCGTGCTCTCAAGCAGCAGTTCGACGCATTGATCCTGCCTGCGCAGGGGCCGGAGCAGATAGGCCGCGGCATACCGGAAGGCAGGCTGTTCCCGGAGTACACCGGTGGGCTCGGCGAGCAAGGGCGGCAGGCTGTGAGGGATTTTGTGGACGCGGGCGGCACGCTCATCACGCTCGGTTCCTCCTGCGACTGGGCCGTCAACTCGCTCGGCCTGCGGCTGAAGAATGTGACGGCGGGCCTGAAGAGCCAGGACTACTACCTGCCTGGGTCGCTGATGAAGGTCATGCTCGACCAGACTCACCCGCTGGCCTTCGGGATGCCACGCGAGACATGCCTGCTTGCCGTGCAGTCGCCAGCATACGAGCTGACGGGCGGCGGACCCGGAGGCGCGCCGGACGCGGCGGTCGTCGGGCGTTACGCGCCTTCCGGAGTGCTGAT
>Ga0315277_10001116_pt1 | contig 39742 bp, 38 predicted proteins | sample YL17G05_15_MG_FD_203695 | JGI IMG/M metagenome (GOLD analysis project Ga0315277, IMG submission 203695) | Sediment microbial communities from Yellowstone Lake, YNP, Wyoming, USA - YL17G05_15 | ecosystem: Environmental > Aquatic > Freshwater > Lake > Sediment | place: USA: Wyoming | collected...
CTTGTGGCCGCTAACGCGTTTGGGATTTTTGCGCTACTTTTATAAATTTGTCCTGTTGAAGTCGTCAAAGAAAATTTTTCCGCTTGTGGTGCGGCCGACGCTCGCTCCCCCGCCGCCAGCGCCGCCGTTCCTACCCATTGTTCCTCTTTGGAAATTCTGACCTCCGAGGAGAAAGTTTCGTGAAGTGCTCTGCGCACTTGACTGCGATTTGCCATACATCATACCGCCGTAAAATGCCCCTATTCCTACCGCGAGAACGATGACAATCACTGCACGGCATCGTCGAACTGGTCAAGAATAAGTCCTATCATCGGCCTTTGATTGGCGATATTAACCCAGGGAGCGCCGGAGGTGGCTTTCTGCGACCAATAAAAATCAGTCCCGCCTTCTATTTGGTTCATCTGGTTCGTTGAGAAACTCGAAGTAGTTACGCTTATGTAATTCAAGCCTTGGTTAACTGACGAAAAAGAAATGGTGCTCAGTCTGTAAGTTGTATTTTTGGACAACGTAACCGAGGTTGGGAATAAAAAGTATTTTGTGCCGCTATTTGAACTCGCTGCGAAGGTCGTAGAGGCATTTATGGTTGAAGAAGCCAGAACGGTCGTGCCGTTGGAATCGTATAATTGCAAACTTGTGCTGGCATAGGACTGCTCGCTTATCCATCCTCCCCTCACTCTTACGGGAAAAGGGAAACTGAAAGCAAGGGCGATTTCCTTGGGACTGGTGCTGGTGCTGTAATTCTGGCTGGTGAATTTATCAAACGGGGCGACGCCCGGTATTTGAGCGTATGAGCCATCGCTGTATTCAACGGCGAATGCCGTCATAGCCTGGCTTTTAGCCCACGCCGCCCCACTGCTCGCTTTCGAAACCATATGCGGCAGACCGCAAGGGAAAACAGTCGTATTGACCATATTTATGCTGCTGCTCGCCGCAGTGGAAGTTACGTTTACCGTAATGGCGAATAAATCTCCTTTATTTACGCTTGCGGCGGTATCCAGCGCGACATAGTAGTAAATGTTTGATGTAGCCACCTTTATATCGCCGCTCGTGCCTGCTCCCCACAAAACTCCAGTCGGAAGACCACTGGTCGCAGACACCGTTTCTATCTTTATGTTCAGGGTGCTTGAAACGGTAACCGTGCCGCCCCTAAATCCAATCCTTGAAATACTGCCGGTCTTCGGCGCAATCAATACGTCTCCAAATATGCTGGAGGTTGCCATCGTGAAACTTGCCCAAGAAAAAGTGCCCGAATATATATTGGGAGGAGTCGGGAACGTTATTCCCCCGCCCCCGGTAAAAGATTGCAACGCCGCCTTGCCAGTCCACCTCGGAACTAAATAAAAGTTCACGAAAATCGCAACCAGCGCGAAGGCGAGAATCCCTAAAATAATCTTATAAGTTCTGACGCTCATTTATTTTTATGAACGAACGTGGGGTTTGTTGTTATTTTTCTTATTCATTGTCCCCAATAAGCCCTTGTGGCCGCTAACGCGTTTGGGATTTTTGCGCTACTTTTATAAATTTGTCCTGTTGAAGTCGTCAAAGAAAATTTTTCCGCTTGTGGTGCGGCCGACGCTCGCTCCCCCGCCGCCAGCGCCCCCACCCCCGACAACCTGATTAATCCCGAGGGTTGTAGACGTTGATGGAATGCCGGAGATCTGCGAGAACGTGATATTAAGAGAACCTCCTTGAGATATACTGGACGACGAATACTGCACGCTGGTCGGCAATCTGTAGTAACCGACAACCGAAGTCGCCGAATACGTCCCCCCTTTAAAAAGCGCGTAAAAGGGCGCCGTCCCCGTGCTGTTTTCAAAATGAACCCCCCAAACGGTTCCTCCTTCCTGCGACACGGAGCGGCTTTGCGCTTCCCGCAGAAGCGCCGTAATCTGCTTCGTTGTGTTGTCAAGTTCGACGCGGCTGCGGCGCCCGAGAAGCGTAGCCAGCGCAACAACCGTAATTAAGGTGATTACGCCCAAAACGACCAACGTCTCAATCATTGTGAACCCTCCCTTGGTCTTTTTCGCCGTTTTTTTCATTGCCGATAAAATTTCGGATTCTGCATTATACTATTTTCTATTTTCCAACTTCTGTTTCCTGTTTAGAACTGCGTGGTAAGTTGGTAAATGGGAACGATGATGGAAAGGGCGATGATAGCGACAAGGCCGGCCATCACCATGAGAAGTATGGGCTCGAGTAGCGAGACCAGGGTTTTGATTCTCGAGTCAACGTTGGCCGCGTAGAAATCCGCCAAGGTGGCCAAAACGTCCTGGAGGTGGCCCGCTTTTTCGGAAATCGCGATCAGATTCACCACCGTTTTCGGAAAAACAACTTCGCGCTTAAAAGATTCGCCGATAGTGAGTCCCCTACCCAATCCTTCGTTTGCAATGCGCAAAAGGCTGAACTTAAACGAGCTCAAGCCGACAGTATCGGCGGCGACTTTAATGGTTTCGATTATCGGCAGCCCGGCTTTCATCAGCGAACTCATTGTGGCGGCGAAGCGTTGAATCGCGAGGTCGCGGTAAACTCCTTTTATCACCGGCGTGCCGCCCAGAGCCCGGTCCACGAGGCGCTTACCGATGTCGGTTTTATAATAAAGATAAATCACGGAGCCGATTAGCGCGGCGACTGTACCGAAGATAATCCAAATATTGCCGCCGAGAAAAAGACCGACGCCGAAAACAACCCGCGAGAAAAGAGGGGGTTGTATGCCGCTGTCGGCAAAAACCGCCGCAACCTTAGGAAGCGCAAAGGTTACCAAAAAAGTAATCACGGCAAGGGAAAGGCTGACTAAAATAATGGGGTAGATTAAAGCCGATCGTATCCGGCTCCTGAGCTCCGCTTCCTGGGCCAGAGAAACGCTGAGCTCTTCAAAGGTTTGCTGCAGGTTGCCGGAGACCTCGGCCGCCTTAACCATATTCACGAAAGTCAGCGAAAAAATATTCTGGTGAAGCTCGAATGCTTTGTAAAAAGGCTGGCCGCGGCTTAAGTTGTCCCGCACTTCAAGCAAAAAATCTTTCACCACCGGCTTGTCAAAATCGGAAATTAAAATATTGATAGCCGAAAGCAAATCGGTGCCTACCTTAAGCATCAGCGCCAGATATTTCGTGAGAAATACCTTGTCGGTTATGGATATGCCCCCAAAAAGGCGCCTGATTCTGAAGCCCGCCTCTTTGATGGGCTTCACGGAAATCGGGTGGAGCTCCTTGCCAGCCAGGTATTGGAGAACCTGCCTCAAATCCGCGACATCCAGGTTCGCTTCAGTAATTTTTCCGGACTTGTCGGAGGCTATGTAGTGATACAACATTGACTAACGACTTATGACTTATTACTAACGACCAATTTCTTTTTGAAGCCGCCGAGGCGATTAGAAATGCTGTCAATTTTTCCATAAATATTGGCAAATTCTTTCTCAGTCACAAATTTATTGTATCTTAAAACGTCTGTTGCCGCTAAGGTTTCATTTAGAGATCCCAGCGAGATATTTATAAATCTATTCAGCTCAACGTCTGAATTTTTGCCACTGCCTTCTGCCATGTTAAGGATTACAGAAAAGGCCGATCTGATAACTTGGCTGCCGAGTTCGTAGCGATATTCTTTTGGTAATTTTTTTACTATTTCCAAAATCAAAGAAAATAATTCTCTGGTGTCCCTATAAACGTCCCATTCTAAAAATCTAAATTTTTTCATCGTCGTGGCCATCAGTCATGGGTCGTAGGTCATAAGTCGTAAGTTATTCCCTAATGACCCTTAGCACCTCCTCGATGGTCGTTACCGCGCGCTCGGCCTTTTCCAGACCGTCTTCAAACATCGTTTTCATGCCGGTGCGGCGCGCATCGCTGCGGAGCGCTTCCAGACCAAAATTCGGTTCGGCGATAAGCTTCTTAATTTTATCATTTACGACGACTGCCTCAAAAATACCCACCCTGCCGCGGTAACCGGTCATGCCGCAGGAGGAACATCCCCTGCCGCGATAGAGCATCTTGGGCAGTTTGACTTCGGTCTTTTCCGCGCCCAGGGCTTTGAACTGGCTGGCGATAACCTGCGTCAATTCCGGCTCGCGTTCGTATGAATAGACGCACGACTGGCAAATTTTTCTTACCAGTCTTTGGGCGATAACTATGTTTAAAACCGAAGACACCAGGAACGGCGGTATTCCCAGGTCAAACAAACGGGGAACCGCCGTGGGCGCGTCGTTCGTATGCAGAGACGAAAGCAGGAGATGCCCCGTAAGGGACGACTGAACGGCTATTTCCGCGGTTTCGGCGTCTCTGATCTCGCCCACCATGATTACGTTCGGGTCCTGCCTCAGAAGCGCCCGAAGACCGGAGGCGAAAGTGATGCCCGCCTGAGGATTAATCTGCGTTTGGTTCACGTAACGCATATTGTATTCAATAGGGTCCTCAACCGTCACAACGTTGACTTCCGGCTTGTTCAATATGTTCATCATGGCGTAGAGCGTCGTGGTCTTGCCCGACCCCGTGGGCCCGCAGGAAAGAATCATGCCGTAGGCGCTCTTGAGGTTGTCCGAAACTATTTTTGTGATATCCGTGGACATTCCAAGCTCCTCCAGCGAAAGCGGCTTTTGCGCCGCCTCCAAAAGCCGCATTTCAACTTTTTCGCCGTAGTAGGTCGGCATTACGGAAACCCTGACGTCGGTGGCCTGGTTCACGAGCTGTTCACGGAAGCGGCCGTCCTGCGGCTTCATGTGTTCGTCAATTTTGAGCCCCGCCAGAAGTTTTATTCTCGCAATGAGCGCCGGGTGAATCGCCTTGGTTATGTTCATAACCTCGTAAAGAATGCCGTCTACGCGGTAGCGAATGAGCGTAGATTCTTCCAAAATTTCTATGTGAATGTCGGAGGAACGGGAGGCAACGGCGTAAGAGAGGAGGTTGTCAACGATGCCCACTATCGGCAGCTGGGCGGCCGCCTCCTCGATAGTTTTGGTCTGGGTGCCCAAGGACGCTCTGATATTCTCCTCGATCAACCTCTTGAAATCCTGCCCCAGTTCGTAGCCGTAGACGGAAAAGCCGCGGTTCAAATCCTCGAGCGTGGCGAGGTATGGCTTGATTTTCGCTTTGAGCCTCTGCGTTAAAAACTCAATGGCCTCCAGGTCCGAGGGGTCAACCATGGCGACGTCGTAAACTCCGCTCGGCTCGCGGTTGAAAACGATGGCCTGTTTCTGCCTCGCCATATCTTCAGGAAACAGGCGGACTACGTTTCTGTCTATGGACACGGAAGAAAAATCAACCCGCTCGACACCGAGCGCTTTGGCGAGCAAATTCCCGAAAAAGTTCGTGTCGCCAACTCCTTGGGCGACCAAAACGTCTATGATGTTCTGGTTCTTTCTTTGCGCCTCTTCAAAAATCTCGTCGTAGCGCTCGGATGTGACCAGCTTTTCCGCGAGGAGAATTTTTTTGAGTTGTGGCGACGGTATGGGTAGGCGCATGGAAGGATAGAACTTAAAAAAACAGAAAGTGGAATCCGGGGCAAGGCTAAAAAATAACGTTCGTGTTCTCTATAATCATAACAAAATCGGAACTAAAAAGGAGCGCGCGACGAAGCACGCCCCTTTTCGCAATCTTAATTACTTAATTAATGGAATCGGCGAATCCGAATCCGGTTAAGCTCCGTCCTTAGAGAGACAGGTCGGTTCCTTGTTCGTAGTATAAGGCAGAAACGCCGCCATCCGTGGTTACCACATCGCCAGGCATACCTGCGGTGCCGTACTTGGAACTCTCCATTTTTGTCGCGAATTTGAACGTAAGATATGTGGAAGACGGGCGGTAGAGATAGAAATTAACGCCGGTGTTGTCCAAAGGATCCGTGCCCAGCTGCCCTATGGGGGCGCCGGAACTGATTAAGGTAAGGTTAATCGGTATCCAGCCCGAGCCATTCACTTTTCTCGCATTGGCCATGGTTGTCGAAGCAGTGACGGTCATGGTGCCGCTGGCCAGGAAAGCCGCGCTGCATCCGCCAGCGGTAGTGGTCGTGCCATAAGCACCAGAAACATCAACGTAGCAGATATTGCGATCTCCTGTGCTGCTGGCCGAGGAGACGTCCGCCAGGTAGAGCGAGATGGCGCTCTTCATCGTGCTGAGGTCGGAAATTCTGTTGGAGTCCCGCGCCTGCCGCAAAAGCTCCGCCGGGTTCAGGGTCAAAAGCACGACTATGGAGAGAATGGCAACAATGGCGATAACGACCAAAAGTTCAATCAGGGTAAAGCCTTTTCTTGTTCGTCTTTTCACGTTTTGCTTAAACACATGCAACTTATTAAATCGACCTTTCTCCGATTAGAATCATTATAACAAATCGCCAAGCTCCATTAAACTCCGGCTGTGGATAACTCTACTATGCTTTTTACTCTGCATTATATACCTTATTCTAACATAATCTCTCTCTGGCGCACCGAAAAAATATCCTTACATAGCCAGATTGGTCCCCTGTTCATAGGTTGTAGGATCAACGCCGCCATCGTCGTCTATCACGCCGTTCGTGGTGCCAGGCGTGCCGTATTTGGTGCTCTCTATTTTTGCAGCCATTTTAAAGCCGTTGAGGGATGACGTCCCGGTGTAGGAATAGAAAAAATTCACGTCGTTTTTGGGGTCAAGCGGCAGTTGTCCGAACGGCGCGCCGGAGCTGATGGTCTTAAAGTTAACCGGCACCCAGCCGGTGCCATCAACCGCCCTCGAGTTTGTAGTGCTTGTCGCAGACGTTGTGGGGAACCAACCCGAGCAGGTGTTTGTGGAAGGCCCGTCAATCCAGCATCTGTAAGAACTGGACATTACGTTGGGAAGAATAACGTCCGCCAAGTAGAGCGAGACGGCGCTCTTCAGCGTGCTGAGGTCGGAAATCCTGTCGGAGTCCCGCGCCTGACGCAAAAGCTCCGCCGGGTTCAGGGTCAAAAGCACGACTATGGACAAAATAGCGACGATGGCGATAACGACCAAAAGTTCAATCAGCGTAAAGCCCTCTCGCCGTTTTAATCCAAATTTATTTTTATTAAACGGGCGCATAAAAGCAATCCTTGCACAATCCGACGTGTTTCTCAATTACTATTATTATACACAAAAAAAGAGGGGGGCTATATTTATTTATGCACAGCCAGCGCCTCACGTTTCGCCGCGCGCCTTGGCGTTCAGGCGCCAATTGCTCTAAGGAAATCCGCCCCCACACCAAATTGCGGCAAATAGCCATCAATATTCAAATAAAATTTGTCGCTGATTAAACCCAGCCCTCCTCAACCAATTTCATGAATTGGTGTGGGGGTGAAGCCTCTACCTTAATGCGTCCGCCGCCCCCGGTCGCAAATTCCAAAGATAGCGCGTGGAGCATCAAACGTTCCGCTGACTTATGACTGACGACTGATGACTTATGACTTGCTCGCGTCGTTTGTCGTAAGTCGTTTGTCGTAAGTCGTTGGTCGTTGGTCATTAGTCGTTTCGGTCCGTAAAGCTTGTCGCCCAAGACCGGGTGGTGAATACTCGCGAGATGCACCCTTATCTGGTGAGTCCTGCCCGTTTTTGGTGAAACCTCAACGAGGGAGAAAAATCCGCCGTTCGTTCCTTCTCTCTTGCCCAACGCGCCCTGCGGCTCCTCGGGGCCGCCGATATATTTAATTACCCGATATTCGGTTACGGCCTCCTTGGCCATCTTCGCTGAATGGACGCTTCGCTTAATCGTGCCGCTTTTAATTCCGATTGCTTTCGTAATTACGCCCTGGCGCGGCTCCAATTTTCCGAAAACCAGCGCCAGATATGTTTTCTTGATTTGGCGGCTTTGGAAAAGCCGTTTTAAATATTCAAAATATTTCTGATTTTTCGCCACGAGCATAACGCCGGAGGTTTCTTTGTCCAAACGATGCACAATCCCCGGCCTTATCTCCGGGTTGTCTCCTACGGCTTTTATTTCCGGGTATTTTTTAACAAGCCAGTCAGCTACGGTTGGTTCGGTTGAAGTCGGCTTGTCTCGATGCACTAAGAGGCCTGCCGGCTTGTTTATGGCGAGAAAATTTTTATCTTCGTAGATTATTTCCGGCTCAATCATCAAAAGGATTATTCTATATTCTAAATTCCGGATTCTAATTTGGTGTGCACAGAAGGAATTTCACCCCCACACCAATCCCCCTGCGCAGTTAAATTAACAGATTAACCGCCTCCTAATCAGTTCGTCCCATATTTAAGTCTTGGTAGAAGGACAGATTGGTGTGGGGGCAAGCCTTCGACCCCTGCCTGCCCTGTCTGCCGACAGGCAGGCGGCAGGCAGGTCTGTCTTATCAGGACCCCGCACCAGAGCGAAGCTCGGGACGGGGCGGGCAGCGTTCCCTGCCCCGTAGTAAAATTTTGGTTCTCTTGTGGGCATGGATGGAATCGAACCATCGGCCTCTGTCTTATCAGGACCCCGTACCAGAGCTTTGCTCTGCTACGGGGCAGGCAGCGTTCCCTGCCCCGTAGCAAATTTGGGCAAGACCTGTGGGCACAGAAGGAATCGAACCTTCGACTTCTGTCTTATCAGGACAGCGTTCTACCACTGAACTATGTGCCCAAATTTTGCTACGGGGTGCCACTGAACTATATGCGCAAATTTTTACTACGGGGTACCACTGAACTATATGCGCAAATTTTTATTTGTGTGGTACCGCTGGACTACGCGCCGCTGGTGTTCGGCGGGCGACCTCTTGCGTGCCCTAGGCACCAAATCCTGCTTGGTGCGTCCATGAGGGATTGAACCTCAGACCTTCCCGCTGTGGCGGGACGCTCTACTTCACCCCGCCACATTCGGGCAGTGGGCAATGCTGGAATCGGACCAGCGACCTCTTCGATGTCAACGAAGCGCTCTAACCACTGAGCTAATTGCCCGAATATAGCGGGGCAAGCTGAGCCGCGGACGCGTATAAACAAACCCGCGGCATTACTTACTTGGCCCCTTCAAATTTAAACCCGCGGCACCCTTGAGGTCAAAACCCACTGCCGCCTCTTCCGCCTTGCTGCCGGCTATCGCCTTATTCAAAGTAGACACCATGGTGGTTATCCCCCAGAAAAAGTAAATGGCCAAAACGAGCAGAAAAAATGCCGCCAAGCTAACGAGCACGAATTCCGGGTGTTTTTTAAAAATCTTTTTCATCCCGTTAGAAAATTAATAATTACGTTTATCTATTGATGACGTTTGATTATATGGCAATCGCTTTGTTTGAAAAATCATTTGGGTTTTAATTTTCTAACGGGATTCATATCAATTTTATATAAATTAAGGTTTGGCAGCCAATTGTCCCGCCGCGGCGGGACCCTTGGGCCACGCCCTTATCTAAAAAAGACGCGGCCTTGAGATGTAATCCTATAATTAGAATCTGTTTTGTTCAAATCAAAGCCGGACAAGGCCACCAAAAAACGCGGCGATTGTAATTCTATGTCTCTTATGAACGCTATTAAATTGTCGAGTGCGCCGTTTATATCAATACTAAAAACGATGTAACCGGGGGTATCGCTCCCCGGGGGTACCTGGTCTCCCGTGAAAGAAAAATTAAGTCCGATCTGCCGAACCCGAGCCAGGCCATCCAGCCATTTCGGAAAATCAATCAGCTGATCCTGCGACACAAGCAATCTGTCCATTGCTTGCTTGTATAAAACCGCGCCGGCGGCGTCTTTCTTGAGGCTGGCAAGCGCTTCCAAGGTAGCGGTTCTCTTGGCTAGGAGCGCCCTGTCGGCAACAATTTTTCCGGTTTGAGATGTCAAATCACTGGAAAGCAAATAGAAAACTGCGCTGAAAATAGCGAGGCCGCCGAAAATAACCATCGCACTGATTGTGAGCTCGCGGCGAAAATGATTTGGCATCTTCCAGTTTATTGTAGCAAAAACCCCGTGTTTCGCCATCGGTTTCTAACCCCGCGCCACAGATATTCAAACGGCGGCGAAATTGACTAACTCGCGGCCAGTAATATGCTTAATCCAAGCGCCGTAATTCCACGCAACTCGCCGCGAGCTACTGAACGCGAATTAGAAATAGCGTCGGGGGAGCCAGTGCGTTTGGAATAGAGCGCGCCAGGTGCCCCACTCCGACCACGACCGGAATGGGGTCGGATTCTATAAAATGACCGAGGAACAATTTTATAATTCGCTGAACTTAATAGAAGAGGGCGACTACAAGAAGCTCGAGGCTTTGAGAAATCGATTTGAAAGCTGGAGCACAGCTTGGCGAAATCTGCCGGAAAAACAAAAACAACTCTTCAATCCCGAAGAGGAATGGGAGAAAATGGCCGGTTTGAGTATAAAATTGGTTCTCAGAGAATCTTCCGCATACCCTCCCCTTCTCAAAGAAATATCCCACCCGCCGTTCGGCGTTTACTTCTTGGGAAGTTTGCCGCAAAAGGAAGACGTGATCTTGGCCATAGTGGGGACAAGAAAAGCGACGAGTGACGGCAGGGAACTCGCAAAAAAATTTGCCTCCGAGCTTGCCCAGTCCGGCGTCATCGTCATAAGCGGCCTGGCGCTGGGCATTGACGCGGCGGCGCACGAGGGATGCGTTCAAGGCGGCCGCCGAACCGTAGCCGTGCTCGGAAGCGGTTTGGATTATTTTTATCCGCGCACCAATGCGCGGTTGGCCGAAAAAATCCTTTCTCAAAAAGGGACTATTATTTCCGAATATCCTCTGGGCTCCCCGCCGCTCCCTTATCGCTTTCTGGAGCGCAACCGCATTATAAGCGGCCTCGCGCGCGGCGTTTTGGTCATCGAGGCGCCGGAGAGGTCCGGCGCACTCGTAACGGCAGGTTTTGCCGTAGAACAAAATCGCGAAGTTTTTGTTGTGCCCGGACCGGCTACCCACCCGAACTTCGCTGGCTCTCACAAATTAATCAGAGCCGGAGCCGAGCTTGTCACGAAGCCCGGGGAAATTTTAGAAACGCTGGGTTTGGCGAGCAAAACAACCGAGTCAAGGATTAAAGCAGCCGAAACGGTCGAAGAAAAAAAGATTCTGGAGGTCTTAAAAGATTTCTCCGTCCCGGTTACAATTGATAGAATTATAGAACTTACCGACCTGGGGGCTTCGGAGGCAAACCAGGTTCTTACTTTCCTTATAATCAAAAACATTGTAAAAGAAACAGACGGCGGATACACGATAAACTAAAATTTTCAATTTATAATTCTGCAATTTTCAATCAAGCCCCGATTTTACGATTTTCCAAACATTTGAAAATCGGGAATTAAATTACCATGAACCTCGTCATCGTAGAATCTCCCACGAAAGCCAAAACTATCGCGAAATTCGTAGGCAAGGATTTTATCGTAGAATCTTCTTACGGCCATCTGCGCGACCTGCCCAAAAGCAAACTGGGCATAGATTTGGAAAACAACTTTGAACCCCAGTACGTTATCCCGCGAAAGGCACAGCCGAGGGTAACAGTTCTGCGGAAAGCGGCGGCTAAAGCGAAAAAAACAATACTGGCGACGGATCCGGACAGAGAAGGCGAGGCTATTGCCTGGCATCTGATCCAAGCGCTTGGCCTAAATAAGCAATCAGAAAAATCTCCGGATCGCGTCCAAAGAATTGTTTTCCACGAAATCACCGAGTCGGCGATAAAAGAGGCCCTCTCAAACCCGCGCGCAATTGACACAAACCTCGTGGACGCCCAGCAGGCACGCCGCATATTGGACAGACTGGTGGGTTATAAACTTTCGCCGTTTTTATGGAAAAAGGTGGCTAGAGGACTCTCTGCCGGCAGGGTGCAGTCCGTGACGCTGCGCCTAATCGTCGAGCGCGAAGAAGAAATCAAAAGTTTCAAGCCGGAAAATTATTGGACGATTGCGGTTGAACTTAAAAAACCGGGCAACGATAAAACCGAAGCAATGGAGCCCAGTACTTTTGAAGCGACCCTCTTTGAAGTTGACGGTAGACAAATCGAGAAATTAGACATCAAAACCGAGGAAGAATCCAAAAAAATCGTCTCCGACCTGGAAGGGGCTGATTACGCTGTTCTCGGCGTTGAGAAAAAAGAAGTGGGGAAAAATCCCCTGCCGCCGTTTACAACAAGCACCCTTCAGCAGGCCGCTTCTCAGCGGATCGGTTTTTCATCCAAAAAAACAATGTTCTTGGCGCAAAAGCTGTACGAAGACGGCCACATAACCTACATGCGAACGGATTCGGTCCACGTTTCGGGTGAGGCGCTTGCTGCGGCAGCGTCTTGGATAAAGAACAATCTCGGAAAAGACTACGCGCTTCCGGAGCCGCGGGTTTTCAAAACAAAATCGCGCTTGGCACAGGAAGCCCATGAAGCCGTGAGGCCGACAAATATATCCGACAAGCCGGAGTCGCTGAAACTAGAAAAGGACGCTCGCAGGCTATATGACCTGATCTGGCGAAGATTTGTGGCCTCTCAACTGCCCCAAGCCGTTTTCGACTCCACTAGGGTAGAGGTTTCGGCCACAAGCAAAAAACCCCCTTCCAGAAACCATAAGCTGCAGGCGAACGGCAACGTGATGCGCTTTGACGGTTTTCTAAAAATTTGGCAGATAAAGCTCGAAGAAAAAAAGCTGCCGTCACTGCGCGCGCAGGAAGAGCTGGCGCTCGAGAAAGTATTGCCCGAAGCGCACCAGACCGAGCCGCCGCCGCGCTATAACGAGGCCAGCCTGATAAAAACACTTGAAAAATATGGCATCGGACGACCGTCCACTTACGCGCCGATAATCTCCGTCATCCAAGAGAGGAACTATGTGGAGAAAAACCAAGGGCGTTTTTATCCCACGGGGATAGGCGCAACCGTGAACAAGGTGCTTACGGAAAATTTCCCCGAAATTTTCAACGTGGAGTTTACGGCGATGATGGAAGAAGATTTGGACGAAATCGCCGAAGGTCAAAAAAAATGGCGCGACGTAATCAAAGAATTCTATGACCCATTTATAAAAATCTTGAATCAAAAATATGAGGAGGTGAAAAAAAGCGACTTCCATGAGGAAACCGACATTAAGTGCGACTTGTGCGGCAAGCCGATGGTGATTAAATTCGGCCGCTTTGGCAGATTCCTTGCCTGCTCGGGATATCCGGAATGTAAAAACGCAAAACCACTGAAAGAACCCCCGAAGTTAATCGGAATGAAATGCCCCAAGTGCGGCGAAGGAGATGTCATAGAAAGGCGCGTTTCAAAAAGGGGCAGGGCACGGGGAAAAATATTCTGGGGTTGTTCCCGTTATCCTAAATGCGATTATGCAAGCTGGACCAACCCGCTTGCACCTAAATGAATAACCGCACCGCTCACAAGGGTTGCGGTTATTCACCGAGCACATAAAGGCTTTATGTGCTCGGTTTATTATTCACACGTCGCAATCCTGCCTGCCGCCTGCCTGTCGGCAGACAGGGCAGGCAGGTCACCCCGCCCGTCCAGCCTTCGTCCGCCTGAGGCGGACTTCGGCGCCCGTCCTCCGTAGAAGTAGAACTTCTACTTCGGAGAATGGAGAGTAGGCCAAGCGGGCGGGTATTCTTGCAAGTGAATAATAAAAAAGACGCCCCGAACGAAGAGGCGTCGAAGGAAAACTTGCCTTCCAAGGAAAGCTAGTAATCCGTAGTGAAGGAGATGTGGTGGTTTTGCTGGCTTCCGCCCCTGCGACTCCAACGATAGTAGTCAAGCTCTCCCGTGTGTATTGGCGGCAACTCGGAATTTGTCCTGTGACAATTTATCGCCTGCAGTTCTTTGCAAAAAGCGAGGAACGTCGCGGCCCGAATTTCGATCTCTTCCTGGCCGTGCCTTACAATCGGCTCGGCTTTTTCTATTCTTGCTTTCAATTCATCGCCGTAGACCAGAATGCCGTCGGCCACATAACGCTTTGGCAGGATATAATCAACAATCGGTCCGATTTCTTCGGCGCCTTCGATGGGTCTAAGTTCTCCGCGGGAAGCCAGAGCACGTTCATGGTAAGCAAGCACGAAAAGCTGTGCCCGTTTCAGAAAATGGAACAATCTGTTACGCGGCTTGAAATATCCGGCGGAGTCAACAAAGATATCGCCGCCAAATGTTTCGGGGAAAAAGTCGATTAAAATCTCGACCACGCCGGGAGAATCTCCCCTGCCGAAAGCGCGGTATCCGCCTTCTTCAAGAATATTCATGACGTCGCCTGAGAAATGCCGCGAGAGGGCTTCCACGCACTCGCAAAGGAACTGCCATCTCTCTTTGAGAAGCGGCATCGAGTTCACGCCTTCGAATTTGTTCTTAAACTTCGAAAATGTCTCTATGTGGGGCGCAAGCGACGAAGCGGTTATCGGCTCTTCTCCGAAGATCTTGTAAAAACGGGTTTCCATGGCATAGGAACCGGAAAGTGGTCTTACTTTTGCGCCGCTAACACTAACGCTTCGCGCCGTAAACTTTCTGATACCGCCGCTCCCGTCCGGGCAATCAAAACAAAAATTAATCGCGTTCCAGAAAAAACAATGCGAAGGGAACGCTTCGTTCGATTTTGGCTCGCAGCCAAGAAAAACCCAGTTTGGCGTCTCAAAGCTTTTCAATGCGTTTGCTTCGGCAACTTCCGCAAGTTTTTTCTCGTCAATCTTCACGTGCTTGAAACTTGGCAATGTCAATTCAATCGACCTTTTTGTTCCCGGCAGAAATGGATTTGGCACCTGCGGCTCCTCGTCTTAAGTTTTTTAAAAGCTAGGATTAAGCTATCATAATTTATGATGACCATCAAGGAAACTATAAAAACCAACCCCTCGGGAATTATCGCCAAGGCTTTCAAGTTTGCCGAACGAGCCCACGCCGGTCAAAAAAGAAAAAGCGGCGAGCCGTATTTTACCCATCCCCTTGCCGCCGCCGAAATCTTGAATGAGTGGCATCTTGACGAAGCCACCGTCGCCGCCGGCATGCTTCACGACACCGTTGAGGATGCCGGCATAGGTTTGGAAAATATTAAAAAGGAATTCGGCGAAGATATCGCTTTTTTGGTTGACGGCGTAACCAAGTTGGGACGTATAAAATACCGCGGCACGCAGGGCAAGATAGAAAATCTGAGAAAGATGATTCTAGCTCTAAGCCAGGACTTGAGAGTGGTATTCATCAGGCTGGCCGACCGGCTTCATAATATGCGCACCCTTGGGGCGCTGCCGCCGCCGAAACAAAAAAGAATCGCCCTGGAAACAGACGAAATTTACGCCCCCCTCGCCTACCGGTTGGGCATGCACCATGTGAGCGGCGAGCTCCGCGATCTCGCTTTTCCGTACCTCCATCCGGAAGAGGACAGGTGGCTCAACAAAACCGCGATTGAACACTATGAAAAACGGCTGCAGTACCTCAAAAAAATAGAGCCGCTGCTCAAAAAAATATTGGAAGAGCACGGCATCGCGCCGGTTAAAATAGATTTCCGGGCCAAAAGGCACAGCAGTCTTTACCAAAAACTCCTGCGCCACGATATGGACATCGAGAAGATTTACGACCTCGTTGCCATGCGCATAATGGTGAAAACCATTCCCGAGTGTTACGCGGTCCTGGGACTAATCCACGAAAATTGGCCGCCTCTGCCGGGAAGGATAAAAGACTATATCGCCATGCCGAAACCCAACGGCTACAAAAGTCTGCACACGACGGTTATCGGGCCCGAAGAAAAAATAGTAGAATTTCAAATCCGCACCCAAGAAATGCACGAAGAAGATGAGTATGGCATCGCCGCGCACTGGCTCTATCAGCAAAAGCGGGGCGGAGAGACGGTTTCTCCGAAGAAACTGACCGAAGAAATAAGCTGGGTCCAGCAACTCAAAAACTGGCAGGAAAAACTTTTTGGCGGCAAACCCAGCCCGGAAGAGTCGCTGCAAGCAATGAAGATTGACTTTTTCAAAGACCGAATTTTTGCCATCACGCCCCGGGGCGACGTTATTGATCTCCCGTTTGGCGCCACTCCCGTTGACTTCGCCTACCAAATACACAGTGAAATCGGCAACTCGTGCGTCGGCGCCAAAGTAAATAACCACTTGGTTCCCCTCGACGCGGAGCTCCGGTCGGGCGATTTGGTGGAAATTTTGACGCAAAAAAATAAAAAACCGTCCGAGGACTGGCTTAGGTTCGTAAAAACCGCGATAGCGCGCGACCATATAAGAGCGTCACTCCGGGCAAAAAACGTATTGGGAAGAAGCTCGAGATTGCCGACGAAAGCCGAACTCAGGGTCGTTGCCGAAGATCGGGTGGGCTTGATAAAGGACATTTCCACGGTGATAACGCGTTCCCACATAAACATCGGCGACTTCAATACACGAAACATTGTCGGCAGTCGCTTTTCCATAAGCAAAATTGAGTGTGTCACCGTTGACAAACAAAAAGTAGAAAAACTGATTTTGAAACTGAAGCAGATAAAAGGATTAAGGGAAATAAGCTATAAGCTGATTTAGAAACAAAAATGGGGCTGGTTGGGCCCCGCTTACCTGCGTAGCTAAACAAAAATGGGCGCGATGCGGCTCCAGAACGCCACCTACTGAACCAACGTGAGCAGTTGCCGACCTGCCGGTCCGCCGACACAAATTTTTCCTTGATTGACGAGATTCCGGATTGCAGCATGCGCTGTCGTAGACGGTATACCCTCAACCCTGAGGCGCTCCTCCAAGTAATCCCACTCCACGGCATTCAAGTGCTCCCGTAGAAATTCTAACGTTTTTCCTTCAGCTATTTGTTCCTGCTCCCGTTCAGTTTTTTCGCCATCGGCCTGACACATTATTCACCTCCCCATCCACACCAAAGAATACGCTTTTATAACACTAAACTACTGCTAAAAGCCTGTCAAATTTCTTCCTTTCCGATGCGCCGCACGATGCTCTCCAACTCTTCTTCCGAATAAAAGGTTATCGTGATTTTCCCGGTGTTCTGGCCCTTCTCGATTTTGACTGGCGTTCCAAGCTCGGCGCTCAACTTTTCTTCCATCATTTTTAGCTCCGGCGACAGCTCTGCCTTCGGCTCCCGGGCTTTGGATTTTTCCGCCTGCACGCGCTCCTTCAGCTCCCGCATCGTGACATGCTGCTGCAGTATGTCATCAAATAATTTCTTCTGCACCGCCGGGTCTTCAATCGCCAAAAGGAAACGCCCGTGGCTTTCGGTTATTTGCCCCTTCTCCAATGCTTCCTGAGCATAAGTGGGCAAACTCAAGAGGCGGACGGTGTTTGCCACAACTTCCCGCGATTTCCCGAGTTTCGCCGCGATCTCCCTCTGCGTCATGCGAAATTCGTCCTGCAGGCGCGCGAAGGCGCGGGCAGATTCGATTGGGTTCAAATTTTCCCGTTGAACGTTTTCGGTAACCGCGAGTTCCAACTTTTCACGCTCCAAGTCGGCCTTGCGCACAATCGCCGGCACAACCGTAAGTCCCAAAAGTTTTGCCGCGAGGAGCCTCCTCTCGCCGGCAATAAGCTGATACTCGACATCAACGCCGGCAGGAGTCTCTTTGTCTACCCTTGAAACAACCAGCGGCTGCAAAAAACCAAACTCGCGGATGGAGCGGGCCAATTCCCACAAACTTGTCTCGTCAAAATTCCTGCGCGGCTGCGTGGGATTTGGTTTTATTTTCACAACTTCTATGTGAAAAATAGAATCCGGAACAATCCTTTTCTCTAGGTTTTTTGCGGGCGATGGGTTTTGTTTATGATGGGCAGCTGGGGTCGTTTCGCGGTGCTCGTCCGCTGGCGGATACAACTTTGCGGCCATGGCGGCGCTAAAATCGTCACCGGCAAAACGCGGCTGGCTATTTGGCGCCGACTGCTGCGGTTCGGAGCTTCCGCTTTGATTGCTCTGCGGCGGAATTAAAGATTCTAATCCTTTGCCAAGCATGCCAATTTTGCCCAAGAGGGCAAGTTAATTATAACGCAGCCCGATTGGATTGACTGCAAAATTGCGCACCGAGCACATAATTTCATAAGAGGCTATATTTTAATCTTTCTTTTAATCTGCGAATCGTTTGCCCGCGCTGCTTCAATCGAAACTCACGCTTTCGTGCGTCTTTCTCTGACTTATATGCTTCATAATATAATAATTCCGGGTATTTGTTTTGGTGTTCTTTAAAGCGTCTCCGCAAATCTTTTGTATATCCGACACAGGTATCGTTCGCGATTTTGCTCCTGATAAAATATACGTAGTACATGAAATTATGTGCTCGGTCAATATTTGATAATTAAAATTTTTCACTCTCGGTTCAAATTTTAAAATCAAATATTGAAATTTCCAAAATCGCGACTGGAAAAAATCTCCTGCGCAGAATTAGAAGTTCTTTCCTGAAAAATTATTTCGTCTGCCAAGCGACGGTAGGCCAGCGCCCCGGGAGAATCCGGCCTGTAAAGCAGTATGGGCTTCGAAAAACTTGGCGCTTCGGCCAAAGCGACGCTTCGCGGAATCTCGATTTCAAAAACCGGATGCGGAAAATGGCGGCGGAGATTTTTTGCCACCTCCCGGCTCAAATGCTCCCGTTTGTCATACATCGTAATTAGCGCGCCCGCAACTCTAAGCTGGTGCCGCAGGTTGTTTTTTATCAAATTTATCGTGTCCAGAAGCTGCCCAAGGCCTTCCAAGCTGTAGTACTCGGCCTGCACGGGAACAATTACCTCGTCGCTCGCCACCAAACCGTTTATCGTAAGGAGACTGAGCGAAGGGGGCAAATCTATAAGAATGTAGTCGTATTTGTGCCGCAGTTGATTTAAAAATTTACGCAAAAAATATTCGCGCTCCGGTTCGCTCACGAATTCCACAAGCGCTCCGGCGAGGTGCGGTGCGGCCGGAATAAAATGAAAATTGAAAAGCTGCGTCGGTTTCAAAACCTGGTCCGGCTCTGCCTGCCCCATAATGCCGTGATAAATACTGAAACTCGTCCTAAGGTGATTATGCCCCAAGGCGGAACTGGCATTCGCCTGCGGGTCAAAGTCAACCAAAAGTACCCGCCGACCCCGGGCCGCAAGATAAGCGCCCAAATTCACAGCGGTGGTGGTCTTGCCCACGCCGCCTTTTTGGTTGCAAATGGAAATTACGCGCGCCATACAACTCTATCCTAAAATTATTTCTTGATTTTGGCAATAAAATCAGGTAAAATATGTGCAAGAGAATAGTCGCCGGGGTGATGAAATTGGCAAACATGCACGACTCAAAATCGTGTGGCTTTACGCCTTGTGGGTTCAAATCCCACCCCCGGCACAATGGCAAAGCAAAGCGAGAAATACCCTTGGTCTGAATTTGAAAAAGACTGTAAAAAAATTGCCGCTTGGGCAAAACGCAAGAATTTTAAAAACATCCACGGCATACCGCGCGGCGGATTAATCGTGGGAGTAAAACTTTCGCACCTCCTGGATATTCCCTTGGTGCTAAACAGAGAAAATATTACGAAAAACACCCTAATCGTGGACGATACCGTAGATACCGGCGGCACGGTTGAGCGATTGCTCTCATCCCTGGGCGGCGGTTTCAGGGTGGCAAGTATTTATTTCAAAGAAGACGCCAAAATTAGCCCGGACTTTTTCGTTAAGAAGAAAAAGTCGTGGGTGATTTTTCCGTGGGAAACAAAAAAGACGTCGCGATACGATAAAACCTACTGACAATTACTACGGGTGCGCTTCGTCGATGTACTTTCCCAATTCCCGTGATATCGCGGGGGTTGATTTTGTGGCGTAGAGTTTACCGTCCGGGCCGTAAAAAGTGAGCCACGATTCTCCTTTTGCGAGCTTCGGCAGGCCTACGATGTGCCCGGCCATATCGCGAATCACCTCTTTGGCCCAGGGGGCTTTTTGCGGCTCATAATTCTCCAGCTGCTCCGTCGGCACTTCATAAAAATCTTGGGCTGCCAACTCCGGATTGCTGGGGAAATAATCCTTAAAAAAACCTTTGGGCACGGGAGACAACACACCCTCGCCCTCCGGAGGATAATACTTCTTCTTTGGTTTTGGTTCCTTTGGCGGCTCCACTGGTATCCCCGGCCGCTCATACGGAATTTCCCTCGGAGTAAGGCCCATTGTTTTTGATATTTCTTCCAAATTAATTCTGGTGCCCGGGGTGGGAGTCGAACGTCGCTCGCATCCGCTCGCTCCCTCACAACCCTCGGTTTTGAGTAATTTCCGACACGGAGGGAACCCGGTTGCTTTCCCTCCGACCCACCCTTCGTTCGAATCCCGGCACAATGGAAATATCACTTGCAGTGATATTTCCATTGTGCCCAGGGTGGGAGTCGAACCCACAAGCCGTGTTACCGGCTACGGATTTTAAGTCCGCCGCGTATACCAATTCCGCCACCCGGGCCCCCACACCAATAGTGAATCAGAGATCCAGCTTTTTCACAATTCACTATCTGGTGTGGGGGCGGGCATCTTTAAATCTTTATAATCTTATAAAACAGCGGGGTCAAGAAGAATAAAATAAGCCTCGCCCAACGATGGTTGTTGTGGCGAGGCTATCCTTGTTCAGCAACTAGCTCCGGGGTTATCTTTTGCGCTACCATGCGGCCGGTTCCCGGCTCTACAAGCACCCAAAAATCGTGCGGATTGACAGTTCGGTCAAGTCCAGGGGGAGGATTTTCAAATTCCCAGTGCGTCGGGATAATTTTAAACTTTCCATCTACTATGGCTTGTTTCTCTTGTACTTCAACAACCGGGAAAGTTTCTGGCGACTTATCCTTGTCTGGTTCCATATTTTCACCACCTTCCCCGAATTGCATCTGTATAGATATTACAACTTCCTACAACTAAGAAAAGGGGATCAATACACAATCAAAAAATAAAAAGATTTTTGGAGGCCTGGGCGGGAATTTTACGTCGCTTGCCTCTGCTCGCTCCCACGAACCCATCGGTTCGTGCAACTCCCTGCCTGCGGCAGGCAGGCGCCACGGGAAAACTCCCGTTTCCCCTGCCTGCCGGCAGGCAGGCCGACCCCTTTCCTAGTGCAATTCCCACCCGAAAACAAAATAACCGATTCTGCATCGGTTATTTTGTTTCTGAGGCCACGGCGGGAATTGCACCCGCGTATAAGGGTTTTGCAGACCCTTGCCTTACTACTTGGCTACGTGGCCGTTATTCTTACTACTTATTATTATCTTCAAGCAACAATTTCTCAACTGCCGCCGCGTTCTCCAATCCGTGGTCAATTCCGAATTCAATCCGCGGCATTGGTTTGATATTAAGTTTCTGATTCAAAAGGTGCTGCAATCTTCCTTGCGCGCTTTTCATGATCTTGAGCGCTTTCTCGGCAAACTCCGACGGCAAAACGCTCAGTTTAACCCGCGCAATTTCCAGTTTCTTTTCCACGTCAACACCCGTTACCGTTACAAGCGCGCCGGGAAATTCCATTTCGCGCAGAATAATTTTCCCCAGCTCTTCTTTTATTAACTTACCGACTCGCAAAGGGCGGTAATTCATCCCGTTAGAGACAGGAAACGCTTCGCCAGTTGGGTGAACCGTCACGTCTGTTGTAATTTATTATTGATAAATAAGGCATTATTGTAAATTATTATCCGTTTCCGTAGCGAAGCGGTCTCTAACGGGATTCATCCCGTTAGAAATAGGACGCGGACGTAGAAACTTTACGTCCCCCGCCACTACTTAACATATTTCGACCTGTTAATAGAAACACCATTTTCTAGAAGCGTCCGCGATTTCTAACGGGATTCATTTTCTATTTCCTAATTACAAGTTTATCCCCGGTCTTTATTAAAACCGGGCAGTTAACCAGAAGTCCGATTTCTTTTCCGCTCTCGGCCTGACCGATATCGGTTTTCTTTTCTTTAAGATTCAAGATCCTGCCCCTCCCTTCAACTTTCTCCTCCCCATTCGTCTTCCTTACAATTTCAAAAGCGGCTTTATTCCTAAAAATACCGCTCAAAACCTTGCCGCCCACGAGTTGTTTTTCGGGTTTTTTCTGATTAAAGACGGCGAGGATTTCCAACTCTCCTACCGTGGTCAGCCTGTCAAGATTGCCGAAAAATTCCTCAGTGGTCTTTACGAGGTCATAAATTATATCCGAAGTTATTATTTTAACCTCGTGCGCCTCGGCGAGATTCCTCGCCCCCTTATCCACCTTGTTTTTAAAACCCATAATCACGGCGCCGGTCGCAATGGCGTTTTTCGAGTCGTTATCCGTGACGTCGCCGACGGACTGATCAATAAATTTAATCGGCCTCTCCTCGCTCGACATCGCACCGACAACGGAAGAAAGCGCTTCGAGCGAGCCCGAATCACCGGCCTTGAGAATCAAATTAAGCGTAGGTTTTTTAGATTTAGATGCCTCGGATTTTCTTGAGGAAACCGGGGCTGTGGTGGCATAAACGGACGGATTAGTCGAAAACGTCTCGCCGACAGCCGGCAATTGTTCAAAACCGATAATCAAAGCCGGCGACGACGGTTCGAGTTTATCGACGATTTTACCCAAGAAATTTTCCAGGATTTTCACCTTGCCCTTGGCCGTAAGGGTATAAATATCGTCGCCGCGTTTTAGGGTGCCATTTCTCACAATCACGCTTGTTTCCATTCCTCGCCGCGGGTCGCGCCCTGATTCAAGCACATAGCCGGAAGCAGGGGCAGCCGGGTCAAATGTCAAATTTTCCAAGTCGGCCGCGAGCACGATTAAGTCCAGGAGGTCGTTAATGCCGTCGCCTGATTTCGAAGAAACGCCGTGATAGCTTATTTGCCCGCCGTACCCTTCCAAAAGCACTCCTATTGCCGTAAGTTCGTTTTTAACTTTCTCGATATCGGCGCCCGGCTTGTCAATCTTCGTAATGGCGACGATGAAAGGCGTCTTGGACTCGTTCAAAATATTTACGGATTCCTTGGTTTGCGGCTTCACGCCTTCGTCGGCGGCGACGACGAGAATCGCCAGATCGGCGACCTCCGCCCCGCGCGAGCGCATCTTCGTAAATGCCTCGTGTCCCGGCGTATCTATGAAAGTGATCTTCCTCCCCTTGGTAGGCGCGGACTCACGCTGACTTTCTGCGTTTGTCTGCGTACTGTCTGCGTTAGTCTGCGTATGTATAATCTCGTAGGCCCCGACGGCCTGCGTAATTCCTCCCGCTTCGCGTTCGGCAATATTGGTCTTGCGAACGTAATCCAGGAGTGTGGTCTTGCCGTGGTCAACGTGGCCCATCACGACAACTATGGGCGGTCTTTGTTTCTCTTGTTTATTTTCTCCTGCCATCGTTCCCACAATTTAACAAGAAAATTTGATAAAAACAAGTTTTTTGATTATCATTTTCCTGTGTGAGGAGGCGTGGCCGAGTGGCTTAAGGCAGCGGTTTGCTAAACCGCGGGGGTCTAAAAAGCCCCGCAGAGGTTCGAATCCTCTCGCCTCCGCCGGAAGTTAAAAAGGAGTAAAAATAAAAATGAAGAAAAAAATCAACGGCTTGAAAGAATATCAAGAGCTGTGTAAAAGAACCGCGAAAAAATTTAAAAACAGAGAAAAAGAAATTCTCACGTGGGGACTTGGCGTCGCCGGGGAAGCCGGAGATATTGCCGGCTGCATCAAAAAGACTTTCAGCCATAATAACGACCAGCGGAGCGGGATACGGGAAAATATCGGAGATACGATGTGGTACGCGGCAATGATCTGTAATTACTTCGGCTGGAACATGGATAGTGTCCTTAAAGAAAATATTGAAAAACTTAAAAAAAGACATCCGAAAGGTTTTACCCTAAAGAACGCAAAGAGAAAAGGGACAAGAATAGATTGGAACGAATAATAGTCGGAAGCGTCCGTTCCCCCTCGGTTTCCACTTTTGGTCAGACCCCTCAAAAATGCTTGTGGGGCTTGAACGGGGAAATTCAAAGTCTGTTCCCCACCGCCAGTTGGAATTTTGCAAACATCCTGCTCCGCCTGTAGAATCTTAATGAATGGTTGAGATATCGAACCTAACCAAAAAATACGGCAAGGAAACCGTCGTAAACAACCTTTCCCTAAAAATCCAGAAGGGCGAAACTTTCGGTTTCTTAGGACAAAACGGCGCCGGCAAGACCACGACGATAAAGATGATCGTCGGCATCACGTCGCCCGATAGCGGCAAGATAACAATCGGCGGAAAATCCTTTACGGACATATCCGCGAGGGAAAAAATCGGTTTCATGCCCGAGGCGCCCTATTTTTACGAACGGCTCACCGGGCTGGAATTTTTGAAATTCTGCGGCGAACTTTTCAAACAAAACAAGAAAGCCGACGAAGAATACGGCGAAATCCTGAAAACAGTCGGCATCTACGACGCGAGAAACAAAAAAATAAGCGCCTACTCGAAAGGCATGAAACAGCGCCTGGGCTTCGCGCAAACGATGGTCAACGACCCAGATTACGTATTTTTAGACGAGCCGCTGGACGGACTCGACCCTTTGGGTAGAAAAGAAATAAAGGAGGTGATAAAAAAACTGAAAAAAGACGGCAAAACGGTCTTCTTCAACTCACACATTCTTTTCGACACCGAAGAGCTTTGCGACAAAATCGGCATCATAGACAAAGGAAAATTGCTCTACAGCGGCTCGGTCAAGGAATTTTGCCAAGGCAGGCCGCTGGAAGAAAAATTCGTCGAGCTCGTAGAAAAACAAAAATAGGCATGAAAAACGTCATCGTTATAGCGAAAAATACTTTCCGGGAAGCGATTCGGGACAGAATCCTTTACGCGCTCATCGGTTTTGCCCTGCTTTTTATAGCACTGGACCTGTTTCTAGCCAAACTGGCGCTCGGGGACATCGTTATGATCAAAAGCTTCGGCTTGGCCGGCATCTACATCTTTGGCCTGATAATAACCATATTCCTCGGCGCTTCGATAATTTACAAAGAAATCGAACGGCGCACGCTCTACTTCATACTTTCCAAGCCCGTATCGGGATTCGAAGTTATTATGGGAAAATTTCTTGGACTTTTCGGCGCCATTATTCTCACAACGGCACTGATGACAGCCATCTATCTCGCCGTCATTTTCTACGAAAGCGGAACCCTTGATTATTTGGGCCTCGTCGCCGTCTTCTTCCAAATCCTGGAGATGGGGCTTTTCACGGCAATTTTGATTTTCTTCTCCTCCGTCGCCGCTCCAATGACCTCCACGCTTTGCGCAATTATGATTCTCTTTTCCGGCCACCTTTTAGGCTCCGTGATGCAGAACGCGCAAACAATCGGCGGCGGCATTTTGAAATTCGTTCAGGTTATTTATTATCTCCTTCCTAATCTGGAAAAATTCAATTTAAGGGATCTGGCCGCGCACAGCATCTCCACGACACCCTCTGCGGCAATTCTTACGATTGGCTACGCCGTCATTTATTCCTCGATTCTCATTTATTTGGCCAACGTTTTTCTGAAAAGACGCGAGCTTTAGTGGCTTATGTCCATCGCAAGAAAAGCAATAATCCCGATTCTGTTCTTTTGTGTCGTTATGGCGCAGTATTTTTACGACACACAAAAAGTCAGCGGCCCGGCTTTATCGTTTCCCGTATCTCCGGCATTTCTAAAATCCTTCGATCTCGGCCTACACTCGGCACTCGCCTCTTTTCTTTGGATTGACACGAGAACGGAGCTGCCGTTTTTCCAGCAAGGCCCGCAAAAGTTTTTCGCCGACTTAGATACCATCAATAAGCTGGACCCCAAATTCAGCACGCCTTACGCTTTCACGGTTTTGGTTTTGCCGAACACGAAGTATCCGGACAGAATCAACGCCTCGGTGGAAATCGGCAGGCGCGGCGTTGAAGAAGCCGATAAAGACTGGAGGGTGCCGTTATATCTTGCGACAATCTACCACCTTTACCTGAAAGACGAGACGAACACCGCAAAATATTTTGATATAGCGGCCCGCACTCCCGGCATACCGGAAATCGTCCAAAGATTTGCCATAAACTACGGCGTCCTGCCCAACTTGCGCGAGAAAACAAAGGCGGTCTGGATAGCGATCTACAACACTTCCGAGGATAAATTCACGAAAGAAAGGGCTCGGGCTTACGTTGTCCACTACGAAATCCTCGATTTCCTCGATGCGGCGGTAAAAAGCTACAAGGAAAGATACGGTAAATACCCCGCGGAGATAAAAGATTTGCTGGACAAAAAAATAATAACTTCGATTCCGCCCGACCCATTCGGCCTGGAATTCGCGATGTACGATGACGGCGTGGTTGGCATCAAGCAACTGCCAAATCAGCAGTGAATTCAACGTGAAACAGGGGGAAAATCGCTGGCGGAGGGGCGATTTTTATGCTAAAATATAATAGCCGTCGGGACGGCTATATTTAATTAACATCCGGGAAGTATGACCAAAAAACCATCTCTTAAAAAAGAGGAGGCCGCAACCGAGAAGGCCGAGAAAGCGGCTCAACCCTCCTACGAGGCGAAGGATATTTATGTCTTAGAGGGACTGGAGCCGGTAAGAAAGCGGCCGGGAATGTACATCGGCTCAACGGGAAGCGACGGCTTGCACCATTTGGTCTGGGAAGTCGTCGACAACTCCATCGATGAGGCGATGGCTAGTTTTGCCAAAAATATCACCGTGGAGCTTCTGCCGGGAAACAAGGTGGCGGTTACGGACGACGGCCGCGGCATCCCGGTTGACATTCACAAACAAACCAAAAAATCGGCTCTCGAAACTGTTATGACCACGCTCCACGCCGGCGGAAAATTCGGCGGGGAATCATACAAGGTGGCAGGCGGCCTCCATGGCGTCGGCGTTTCCGTTGTGAACGCCCTCTCGGACTGGCTCAGGGTGGAAGTTTGCCGCGACGGCGGTCTTTACGCCCAGGAATACAAAAGGGGCGAGCCCAGCGCCAAAGTAAGAAAAGTCGCGAGCTGCAAACAAACCGGCACGAAGGTCATTTTCTCGCCGGATCCCGAGGTTTTTTCGGAAATCCAGTTTAACGACAAGCGCATCATAGACCATCTAAGGCAGCAGGCTTATCTCACGAAGGGCGTGAGAATTAATTTCTTGGACAAGCGTTCAAAAGTGCCGGAATGCTACGGCTTTTGTTTCACAGGAGGTCTTTTGTCCTTCGTAAGACATTTAGCAGCCAACAGAAAACCGCTCCAAGAAGAAGTTTTTTACGTCCACCGCGAACACGAAAAAATGGAGGTGGAAGTGGCTTTTATTTACGTAAACGACGTAAAAACGGAAGAGTTGAGTTTTGCGAATAATATCTATACGCCGGACGGCGGCATGCATCTTACGGGTTTTAGGTCGGCGCTCACCCGTTCTTTGAACAATTACGCCAGGTCGGAACAATATCTAAAGGAAAAAGACGAAAATCTGATAAGCGAGGATGCACGCGAGGGCCTGCTCACAATAGTTTCAGTAAAACTCAAAGAGCCGCAGTTCGAAGGCCAAACGAAGGCGCGCCTCGGCAACCCGGAAGCGAGAACTGCGGTGGAGACGGTAGTGAATGAAGCCCTAAAAGAATTCCTGGAAAAACGGCCGGCTGAGGCGCGGCGAATAATAGAAAAAGTGATGCTCACCGCCAAGGCGCGGATGGCGGCAAAAGCGGCGAAAGAGACCGTCTTACGCAAGGGCGCCTTCGAAGGCCTTACCCTGCCGGGAAAATTAGCCGATTGCACTTCCCGGCGCGCCGAAGATTCAGAGCTTTTCATAGTCGAGGGCGACTCCGCCGGCGGCAGCGCCAAACAAGGACGCGACAGGCAAACCCAGGCGATCCTGCCGCTCAAAGGAAAAATACTGAACGTTGAAAAGGCCCGCCTCGACAAAATGTTAATCAATCAGGAAATCAGGTCTTTAGTCGTTGCCATCGGCACCGCCATTGCCGAGGAATTCGACTTAGGAAAACTTCGCTATCACAAGATAATATTGATGAGCGATGCCGACGTTGACGGAGCGCATATCAGAACGCTGCTGCTCACGTTTTTCTACCGTTATTTTCTGCCGATAGTCGAGGGCGGCTATCTTTACATCGCCCAGCCCCCGCTTTATCGGATTCAGGCCGGCAAAGAAATCAGTTACGCCTTTTCGGATTCCGGAAAAGATAAAATCGTTGCCGAACTTCAAAAGAACAAAGCGTTAATAAAAAAAGCGAAACAAACCGAAGCCGAAGAAACCGGCCCGGTGGAAGAAGCGGGAGAAAAACTTGCCGGCATAAATATCCAGCGCTACAAGGGCCTTGGCGAAATGAGCCCGCAGCAACTTTGGGAGACGACAATGAATCCGGCGAACAGAATCCTTAAAAAAGTAACCATCGAAGACGCCGCCGAAGCCGACAAAATGTTCGAAATCCTTATGGGGGATGAAGTGGAACCGCGCAAAAAATTCATCCTAGCACACGCCGCTGCGGTGCAAAATCTTGACGTGTGATAAATGCAAAATTTAAATATCAAAATGTTTGAACGGTTATTTTGCATTTTAAATTACGTGGGGCTTGCTTTTTTGCCAAAAGCTCTGCTATAAATTATAATCACGGAATCATTGCAAGATGTTGGGAAAAATAAAAAAATTCTTTGAAGAATCGCGGACCGAGTTCCGCCACGTAAACTGGCCAACACGCGAAGAGGGTATCCACTTAACGATAGTGGTTATCGCGCTCTCAATCAGTTTGGCACTTTTTTTGGGCTTTTTCGATTATATTTTCACTTATATCATGAGGACGTTCATCGTAAAATAATTCCTACAAAAAATGACCAGGTTAAACATAGACAAAGACAGGCCGAAGCTCAGACAGTGGTACGCAGTCCAGACATATTCGGGCTACGAAGAAGCCGTAGCGCGCTACTTGAAGCAAAGAGTGGACTCGCTCGCGATGAACGACAAGATTTTTAACGTCATCGTGCCGAAAGAAAAAAAGATTAAAGTTAAAAGCGGCAAAAGGCAAACCATTGAGGAAAAAATTTATCCCGGCTACGTCCTCGTGGAAATGATTCTCTCCGAAGATTCCTGGTACGTGGTGCGCAACACGCCGCGCGTGACAGGCTTTGTCGGCGCTGACAGCACAAATCCTACCCCGCTCTCCAAAGACGAAATTGACGCGCTTCTCGCGAGGACCGGCAAGGAAGAGAGTAAATTCAACGTTGACTTGCGGGTGGGAGATTTGGTAAAAATCATAGACGGCCCGTTCAAGGAATACGACGGCAAGGTATCGGAAATCGACGAGGAAAAGGGGCGAATCAAGGTGATGGTGCCTATCTTCGGCAGAGATACGGCCGTTGAACTCGATTCATTGCAGGTGAAAAAAATTTGAACAAAAATATGTCGGCAAATCAATGCTTTTTTTGCTCACAAAACATAAAATACATCGACTATAAAGAAGTCGACCTTTTGAGGCGTTTTGTATCGAGCCAAGCGAAAATTATCGACCCCAAACATACCGGTGTCTGCGCGAAACACCAAAGAAAACTGGCGCAGGCCATAAAACGCGCCCGCTTCATGGCTCTCCTTCCTTTTGTCAGGCGCTAAAAGATGACCAACTTAAACCAGTACCTGTTTCAGCTGATTTATCAATTCAGCCGCAGAAATTCCTTGCTTGATTATTTGGGCGTCTTTCTGTCCCAATACCTGGCCTACATTCTGGTTTTGGGATTCTTGATTTTTATTTTTTACAAACGCGACTGGAGGCTGCGCTTTTTCATTTTCGCCGACGGCGCCATCGCCGTGATTTTGGCGAGGGGCATCATCACGGAATTAATTCGCTTCTTCTATCACAGTCCGCGGCCGTTCGATGTCCTGAATTTCGCTCCGCTCATAGGAGAATCGGGCTATTCTTTCCCTTCGGGGCACGCGGCTTGGTTCTTCGCCCTGGCAATGATTGTCTATTACTTCAACCGCAGGTTGGGAATTTGGTATTTTGTTTTTGCCGCCATAATGGGTATCGCGAGAATTTTCGTTGGTGTCCACTGGCCGCTTGATATTTTGGGCGGTGCGGCGGTGGGACTCTTAAGCGCATTCTTGGTTCACAAACTTTTAAAACCGAGTTTGGATAAAATATCGCTACAAGAACACAATCTTCAGTAAAAACAATCCCGCCGCTGGCGGGATTGTTTTTATTTATGCCCAAGAAAACTGGAATTGATTTTCACGCGCGACCTGCCTCGCCGGCAGGCGGGTTGGCTCGTCGGGCGGAAGGGGAGGGAATCTCACTACTCGCTCGTTCCACTCGCTGCGTTTTCAAAACCCCTGCCTGCCGGCAGGCAGGCTCGGTTTTGAATAATTTCCTATACGGGGAACCGGTCGCGGTTCCCCGACCCCCTCCACTGTTCAAATCCCTCCCACCACGAGATGTCTTTATCGTGCCGCAAGGGCACAGTAAAAAACATTTGCGGAAGGGGAGGGATTTGAACCCTCGATACCATTTCTGGTATACAGTCTTTCCAGGACTGCCGTTTCAACCACTCACGCACCCTTCCTTGAAAATAACTTTACTTCAAACCACGTAGAGCCGCAATCCTGTCTTCGATAGGTGGGTGCGTCATCAGAAGTTTATGCCACCAGGAGACTTGGCTGCCTTTGAAGGGATTATCAATCCAGAGGTGCGCCGTGGAATCCTTGGCCGAGCGCATCGGCACATTATCCGCGGCGATTTTCTGGAGCGCCGAAATCAGACCTTCAGGATAACGGGTGAGCAAGATGCCGGACGCGTCGGCCAATGCCTCGCGCCGTCGCGAAATCGCAAACTGTATGAGCATCGTCCCGATGGGGGCGAGAATGGAAAGGATGATGGCAAAGATAAAAAATAATTCTCCCCCCTCGTTGTCCCTGCCGCGCCGGCCGCCCAGGCCGCCTGCGGTGAGCGAAGTCGAACCGCCCCAGAAGAGTGAGCGCAAAAATACGTCCGCAAGAAGCGTGATAACCCCAGCGAGCACGGCAGCCACTGTTGAAACCAGAATGTCTCGGTTACCAACGTGCGAAAGCTCGTGCGCAATCACGCCTTCAAGCTCGGTTTTGTTTAGACGCTGAAGTGCGCCCTGCGTCACGGCCACTGCCGCATGCTGCGGGTCTCGGCCGGTCGCAAAGGCGTTTATCTGCATCTCCGGCGTGATATAGACCTTCGGCATAGGCAGGCCCGCCGTTATGGAAAGATTCTCAACCACGTGCCAAAGCGCGGGGTTATCTTTTTGCTCAATTTGCGCCGCCCGCGCCAAGGCAAGCGCGATTGAAGCCGAAGAATAATAGCTGATGAAAGAATAAATGACGCTGAAGATAAGCGCGAAAACGATAAAGCTTGAGTCGTTGTAGGCCAGCGAAAAAACGTAGCCGATTCCCACTACGACGACGAAAAATACCGCGAACAAAAGCCACGTGCGGCGGACGTTTGAAGATTGATATTGATATAGGTTGGCCACGTTACTCTATCTTGCTTAAATCTCCATTTATAAAAATCGGTTTTAACCCCATTATTTCCTCGTAAAGAAGTGATTTTTTTGAAACACCATTAAGAACGTAAATTGGCTTTTTAAGATAAGAAGCTATGGCCATTTCCATAAGCGTAGCTCCGCCGATATACCCACTTATTCCCCTTTTCTCGTTATTTACGACAAGAATGGCGTCTCCGCTCCGTACCTTATCAAAATGGCTCTTTGTAAGAAAGGCCTTCTTTTTATAATCGTTTGGGTTTTTAAACCAAGTTTTATATTTAGCAACATTAAAATCCCCGCTTTTTTTCATTTTCACGGCGGTGAGCGGAAGTTTAATTTTAAAACCCCTGGCCTCCAGCTGCACACCGATTTCAATCAATTCTTTAAAAAAATCCGCGCTAGAACAGAGTGTTATTGTTCTAACACTTTTATTTTTGCCAGCCATGCGATTCTAAAACTTCACTTTCACCGGCTGGCGTTCCGCTTCGGACAAATCGCCAAAAAATTCCATCGGGGTGAAACCGAAATTTCTCGCAATCAGGTTCTTCGGGAAACTTTGAATGGCAATATTCAAATCGCGGACGTTGCCGTTGTAGAAACGGCGCGCGGCCTGAATTTTGTCCTCGGTGTCGGTCAGTTCGTCCTGAAGCTTCTGGAAGTTTTCGCTGGCTTTGAGCTGGGGATAATTCTCGGCAACTGCAAAAAGCGACTTAAGGGCGCCGGAGAGGGCATCTTCCGCGCCGGCTTTGGCCGCGCCCGTCGCCCCCATTGCCCTAGTCCGCGCTTCCGTCACTTTTTCAAAAACGCCGCGCTCATGGGCCATATAGCCTTTCACCGACTCCACCAAATTTGGAATTAAATCGTATCGGCGCTTCAATTGCACATCAATGTCGGACCACGCTTCCTTGGCGCGGTTTCTTGAACTCACGAGGCCGTTGTAAGCAAGAATAAGCCAGAGCAGCAAAACAACGACAACGATAACGAAGTAAATCATAAGCTGACTATATCAAAATAAAAAGGAGCCGGCAAGTTTAATCAATAACCACGCTTGCGGCTCCTGCTAAAACCTAAACTTTTGAATTAGGAGTCTTGTACCAGGGCAGGCCATCAACCATCTCTATCTCATAATCACCAAAAAGATTTGGGTATCTCTCGGCGGCTATTTTCCCAACTTCGCCGAAAACCAACCGAATTTCTTCTTCCGCGGCGGGGTTAGTGCGCATTTCTATGACATGGCGCAATGCCCGCATATTTGCGGACCAGCCGATGGTGGTAGCAAGACCAATCGGGGCTATCCGCCGCATTGCGGACGTGACGGTTTTCTTCTTGTGAAAAGACGTCCCTTCTTTGTCTAATTCAAAATGGACGCCGAGTTCGCGCTGAAGCTGTTCAAGTTCCTCGAAGGTCCTTGCGAAAATAGTCATAGCATGTTCGTCCTCGCGAATTACGGTTGGCAGCCACTGTCCAAGATCATCAAGACGCACATAGCGCAGGCTCTCCTGAGAAATAGCCACGCCGATGCGGTGCCTGACAAGTTCATGCGTGAAGACCCTGCTCACGTCGGCGAAGATAAAATTTACAGCTGCGTGCTCGAAGAGCGAGCCGTGCCTTTCCTGTTTAACGTTTTCAAGATATTCTTTGTTGTCCTTCCTAACTTTCTTGACGTTGGGATTCATGCCGGGTTTCCAGCTCCGGTAGCAAATTCTTCCATAAACCTCAATTATCCGCTCAGCGTCGCTTGGGGCATTGGATTGCCAATCCTCCGCTCCAACGTGGCGGAGATAATCCGTAAGCCCGTCTTCAACGATGCGCGTTTCGCCTATCAAAAATACTTTTGGCTCAACTCGTCTCATTGTTTATTCCCTCCAGTATAGCAAAATAAAAAAAACTAATATACAGCATATTCCCGCCCTTATGAACGGTCAAGAGGGGCGCTAAACAAAAATCCGCCCCGAGTCAACAGAAGGGACGGACTGCGCAAATATTCATTTCTTATCCGACAATCCTTTGCGGGCTTTTTCCAAAAATTCAATAATTTGATCGGCAGGAATAAGGATTGTAGACTCGTAATAATCGCCCTCCAATATTCCGCGGCATTGCCCCTTGCTGTCCAAAAGAGGCGTGCCGGAATAACCGTCTCCAATGCGCTCGGACAATGTTCCGCGCTCCATAACGGATCCGTGATTTATATCCCTATCGATGAAGTAGCCGGAAAAATAACGAAACTCTTTAAAGAAGACAACGCCAGGCGCCACAAAAGCGAAGGCAAACAACGGCCCTTGTTGGAAATCATTAAGATTTAGAGGCGATAAAGGAAGTGGTTTCTTGTCAAACTTGGAACCGGTATTGTCTTTGACTTTCAAAAGCGCGAATAGCGGGGAGTAAGCCACAATGTCGGCTTCGTATTTCTTGTCATCATACTGAATTTCTACCTGTGTTTTGTGCGTGTCAACGTAGTAACTAGTATGATCGGCCTCCCCCTCCGCAATTGCTATTATATGCGTGCACGTTATAACCAGGTGATCCCCCACAACAAATCCATCTCCAGCCTTAACGGGCATAAAGAGGTTGCGTATGATATTCGGTCTAAGTGCCACAACCCTTGTTATACTGGGAAGTGCTGCCCTCACTTCCGCAGGAATAGACTCATTGGACAACAACTGCGGTATGTTTGATTCGGCGGGTTCCTTTGGCTCCTCGGCAAATGAGCTGGAATAATTAATAACGGCAAAGCCCAACGCAAGAAACATCAAATACAGGTTCCGTCTCACGGTACCCCCCACAAATGGACTGTCTAATAACTATGCCCAGCCTAACACAAAGAAACCGTGGAGCGCAAACGAAAGTTGGTTTCTGGTTTAGTATTCTTCTCCCATTCCGCCCGGTATTCCTCCGCCTTTCTCTTTTTTCTCCGGCAGGTTCGCAATGGCGACGCCGACAGTAAGGTAGTTAGCCGCCACCGAAACCGCGTTCACAAAGGCCGTCTTCACGACTTTCAAGGGGTCAACGATGCCAGCTGCCTTCAGGTCTCCTATTTCGTTCGTGAGCGCATTGAAGCCAAGCCACTCATCGCTCTTTGCTTGCCCGGCTTTCTTACCCTTCAAGGTTTCAACCACCTTTGTTGACGATTCGCCGCTATTTGCGACAATGGCCGAAAGCGGCGCCTCCAAGGCGCGGTTTAATATATCCCAGGCGGCTTTCGTGACTGGTAAGTCCCTCTCGTGAGCACTGCCGTCCGCCAAAAGCACGTTTAAAAGCGCAATGCCGCCGCCGGGTACAATTCCTTCTTCCATGGCCGCGCGCGTGGCCGCAACGGCATCCTCCACGTGCTGCTTCAATTCCTTCTGGGCTGCTTCGGTTGGCGCGCCGACTTTGATGACCGCCACGCCGCCGGAGAGTTTGCCTAGCCGCTCCTGAAGTTTTTCCTTGTCGAATTCCGACTCAACCTTCTTGATTTGCATTTTGAGCTGCGCGATTCTGTCTTCGATTTCTTTCTTGTTGCCCTTGCCGCCGACGATCGTCGTCGCGTCCTTGTTGGAAACGACGCGGTGAGCGTGTCCCAAATCCGAAACGTCAACATTTTCCAATTTTTTGCCAAGATCTTCGGAGACGAACTGCGCGCCGGTCACGACGGCAACGTCCTGAAGCATTTCTTTTCTCCTGTCGCCAAAACCGGGGGCCTTCACCGCCAAAACGCTGAAGATGCCGCGGAGCTTGTTGACAACCAAAGTCGCCAACGCTTCGCCCTCAACTTCATCCGCGATTATCACTAATTCCTTCTTTCCACTTTGAACAATTTTTTCCAAAAGAGATAGGATGTCGTTTATTGCCGATATCTTTTTATCAGTCACGAGGATATACGGATCCTCAAGCATTGCCTCCATTCTTTCCGGGTTCGTAATCATATATTGCGAAATGTAGCCGCGGTCAAACTGCATGCCCTCGACTATCTCGTAAGAATTGGCGATTGTGTTCGAGTCCTCAATGGTAACCACGCCTTCTTTTCCGATTTTTTCCATAACTTCGGCAATTAGCCGGCCGATTTCTTCGTCTTTAGCCGAAAGCGTGGCAACCTCCTGAACTTTTTTGTTTTCGTTGATGACTTCTTTCTGTTTTTCGAGACCGCTCACCACGGCTTTGGCGCCTTTTTTCAGCTCTTCGGCCAAATGGATGACATTGAAACCTTTCTTGCTGATCGCTTTTTCGCCTTCGTCAATCATGGCGTGAGTCAAGACAACGGCTGTCGTTGTGCCGTCGCCGACGTAGTCGTTTGTTTTCTCTGCCGCCTGTTTTATAAACTCGGCGCCGAGATTCTCCCATTTGTTCTCAAGTTCAACTTCTTTGGCCACGGTGACGCCGTCAAAAGTCACCTGCGGCGCGCCGTAGCTCTTTTCAATAATGACCGCCCTGCCGCGCGGACCGAGCGTCATACGCACGGCATCAGCCAGTTTATCAATGCCTTTTTTTATGGCGGCGCGCGCTTCCTCGTAAAATAAAAGCTGTTTTGCCATGGTCTTATGAAATTATTGCTAAAATGTCGTCCTCGTCTCCGACCAGATACTTTTTCTCGTCAATCTCAATTTCATCAGGACCATATTTCTTGAAGAGGACGGTGTCGCCGACCTTGACCGACAAGGGAACTCTCTCGCCCTTTTCGTTGAACTTGCCGGGGCCCACGGCAAGCACCTTGCCCTTTATGGGCTTTTCTTTTTCCGCCGTGTCGGGCAAAACAATTCCCGATTTGGTTGTTTTTTCTTCCTCCAGCGGCTCTATAAAAACGTGGTTTGATAATGGTTTGAAAACCATGACTTATGACTTATGACTTATGACTTATGACAATAAATTTGTCATTAGTTATTGGTCATTAGTCGTTGGTTAATAATGTTGGCACTCCCGACCTAAGAGTGCTAATTCAATTTAGGGCGGGGCGGTGAGGTTGTCAAGACCCCATCCTGGCTAAGCCGAAGAGGGGTTTCTGGATAAATCTTTTTTTATGATCTTATTGATACAATCACCGCGTGGCTTGTGCCATCATCAGGTTCAACTTTGAGCTGCCAGGTTCCGACAGAAAGTGAACTCGTGTCCAGATTGAAAATGTATTGGTTCGCTTGAGAATCATATCTGAATTGGTTGCCGGTGTCTGCCGCGCTCGTGGAAAGGGCAATCTCCTCGGTGCCGGCGATACCGTCCTGGATTTTTGCCAAGAAAAGATGGCTGACTGCCGATGCGGCAAACTGCGAATTCGCATCGGTCAACTGGAACTTCACTGGCAATGTCCTACCCTTTTTGTATATCCCGCTGCCGTCGGATTTTACTGGAGGGAGAAAGCCGCTGAAACTATAAACAACATCGTAAGCGAGTGTTGTGCTTGTTGTATTGCCCAGGAAGTCAGACGAAGTAATGACTATTGTATGATGGCCGGGCAAGGCAAAACTGATATTCTGGCCGCTCGCAAACGGCTGGCTGTCAAGCGTGGCGGTAGTAGTCGCGACACCAACGCCCGAACCATCGTCCGCGGAGAATGTGAAAGCAAGAGGAGCGGAATTCAGAGTATATTCGCTGTTAAGCGGCGCGTGGGTTATTGTCGGCGGTTGGTTGTCCACGACTCCCTGGGATACGACAGGAGTTGACGTGCCCTGAACCGCGTAGACAACGTTTTGGGCAGGGGCGATTGTTTGGTTGGTTTCCGTCGGTGAAGTGAAAATACCGGAGCTCGGGTCAATATATCTACTGTAGATTTCGTAGCTGTCCGTTGTCGTAGTGAGCTGACCTGCGATATCTGGGTTGGCGGCGAGGAAGGCCTGATTATCGTGAGCGGAGACATAGAACCTCGCCTGGACACCGTCAGGAATCAAAATCCACTCTGGAGAACCCTGGTTGTCGCCGGAGACGATTGCGCCGGTTATCTGATTTTCGTATTGGCCTGTCGCATAATTCATACCGACATGCCTGCCATCGGGGGTAACAGCATGGAGGTCGAGGTCCGGCAAAGAACCGGTATTCGAAATTGGTGCTGCTAACCCTTTTTGTGCAGCAACCGCAGCCTCAACCACGCTGGGCTGAATTTGTGAAACCAAATCAACTCCATTAGTTAATCGGGCAGTCGCTATATCTAAGCGGCCCCCGTTGAGTGGTAGATACTGGAGTGACCGATACTCCAAACGATAATAGCTCAACAGAATCAAGGCAACTGATAAAAGTAGAGCTAAAACAAGAATAAAGATCAGCACCCCTTTTAATGGTTTTTTGTCTAAAAAATAATCCCCTTTATAAGACATCGATCTCCACAATAGAAGAGTGGTGACAACAAGTGCGACAATAGAAATTATCAATAAACGAAGTGAATTTTCTTTAGGAAAACCGCTAGCTACTGGAATAGGCTCCTGACCCAAATTAATAAGTGCAAGCTGAGAAACAGGCGGCGGAACATTAAGATTAGCGCGTGTCTGATAATTTACGCCTAGTAGAAGTGCCGCACTCACAAAAACCAGCAGCAAGACGAAATAGCGGATTTTTATTTTCTTAGCAATAGCAACGATAGCACATGTAATCAAGTACCAAACAACTAAATCGAATGTAAGGCCTGAAATATAAAATTCACGAAATTGCACAGGCGGAGGAGAAATCAAATTGTAAGAGCCGGAAAGTTGCCATGCAACGGGAATTCCGGGTACAGAAAAAATCATTATCAAAAGGATGACGATTTTAAGAATACTCGGCTTAATAAAACTTTTTACGGCCTTATTTTTTAGAGCAAAAACAACACACAGTACGATTATCGCCAATGAAATCCACAAGAATTCCAGTTTGGCAAGACTTACACCAATATCGGTCCCTAATAAATCATGAAGCTCAAATAAGACAGGCGGCGTGGTTCCAAGAGGTTCGCTCGCTAGGGCATTATTTATAAAATGCCAATCACTTAAAGAGTTGCCTGCTGTTGGTTTATTTTCCAACGGTGAGTTGGTACTAATACCTAAAAATGGACAGGTTGATGAATTAAACCCGAATATATTGCTCAAAACCACTTCTGTATATTTACCAACAAAATCCAAATTATGGAGAGCTATCGATTCGATATCCGCAGTTATGGATGACGTTTCAATGTGCCCCACAGTAAATCGGACAAGCTTATCGTAGTCGGTGTAGCTATCACCAAAGGACGTAAGAACACTACCAAATGGTCTATTTATCCTCCTGCATTGATTATCGAGATATTTCGTTCCATTAAAATCTGTGTAGCCATATTCGGAATAACCAAGCGGATTGACATAGTAGAGAACCAGAGCACTTTGTTGTGAGGTGGGAATGGAAGTGTCCCAATTGCCCACGCTTTTATTTCGTGCTTCCAGAAGATAATAAGGAGTTACATCATCATCTTGGGTGCTTGTAGCCAGGTTATATCTGACTGCGGCATCTCCGAATTTTTCGCTAATCAAAGTCGGAATATTCACGAAGCCAGAGAACGAACTTGACACAATATCATAATGCAAAAATTGCAGAAATTCTTTTGTATACGAACTCATCTGCGGCGGGTCGTTTTCACCGTTGTTTCTTGAACCTCTGGCCATCAAATCCCATTGCCCAACATCACCCATACCCACAAGATCTGGGACGAACGTGCTCTGCGGAGTTAATATTGCGCCTTCAATATGACCCATTTCATGCGCCCACCCACCAACGAAATTGTCTTCAGCCAGAACTGTTTTAAATGGTGATGCCGCTATAGGAAGTACCTGCGATTCCATTTGATATGATTTTTGGCTATATTCTCTCGTGGCCATACCAGAATGCACGGCAGCTATGGCTTGGTAGCCACCCAAATCTACACCGGCAGAAGTCGCCGCCGCAATTGTATCGTCAATAAATTCGGGTTCGTGTCCGTCAGCATAATAGGTATAAGTCTTTGCCGTATTGTACCAGCTCCCCCCGTTATCAAACACCGTGAAATTGAAATTTACCGTGCCGTAGGAATTCTCCAGATGGTAGTTTTTCACGCAGTGGAGGAGGTCGTCGTAGTACGCTTTCGTGTGGCCGGGATAGGCGGTGTTCTGATTCAGCAATTTGCAGGGCTGACTTGTGGTAGCCGTCGAATGCGGCGTCCCCTGGGGCTCTGCCAGTATCACCGCCACGTTGATGTCTCTGACTGGCGGCTGCACCGTAACCAACCTGAAATAGGCATCAAGAGAAGGGTTTCCCGACCAGTAACCGCCGTCATAGACGTCAGAAGAGGAGCCGAAGATTACCGTGTCTTTGCCATCAGCCCTGGTAGGCATAAGCCAGTAGGAACCGGAATGGACTGTAAATGGCGAGGGGAAAACATACTCGTATTCCGTGTCGCGCGGTGTCCAGTAACAATTGTAGATGCTGATTGGTGAGCTTGTGGCGATGAGCGTGCCAGGGGCATCACTCTCGTCGGCGTAAACCGCAAGAAAACTCACTCCGCGGCAGGGGCTTCCGGGGCTGTCCAGCCACATCTTCACAGAACTGATTGCTATGGTTCTGTCCAACGTTATCCTTTGTGCGTTG
>Ga0315277_10001117_pt1 | contig 39721 bp, 35 predicted proteins | sample YL17G05_15_MG_FD_203695 | JGI IMG/M metagenome (GOLD analysis project Ga0315277, IMG submission 203695) | Sediment microbial communities from Yellowstone Lake, YNP, Wyoming, USA - YL17G05_15 | ecosystem: Environmental > Aquatic > Freshwater > Lake > Sediment | place: USA: Wyoming | collected...
AGAACGCAGTGACATCCTCGATTAAAGCGTAGGGGCACGGCGCGCCGTGCCCCTACATCTGAACATCAATAGGGCTTCCTAACCGTTCTCCTCTCACGATAGCTGGTCATGCGCACGCCGGCAAGGTCGAGAAGAGCCTCCACTTTGCTGGGAAGGCCGAAGAGATTGATAAATCCCTCCGCTTCCTTTTGGTTGTAAATGGCATCCTCGCCAAACGTCGCGAGATCCTCGCGGTAAAACGAATAGGGTGACTTCCGGCCGGCAACAATGACATTTCCCTTGTAAAGCTTCAATCGCACGGTGCCGGTCACTCTTGTCTGGGTGGAGTCTACGAAGGCGTCCATGGCGTATCGCAGCGGCGTAAACCACTGGCCGTTGTAAACCAATTCGGCATATTTTCCCGCGAGGATGTCCTTGTAGTGCATGGTTGTCCGTTCCAACGTCAGGCTCTCCAGCTCGCGATGCGCCGCCAACAGGAGCGTCCCCCCTGGGGTCTCGTAAACGCCCCGCGATTTCATGCCCACAAGACGATTCTCCACGAGATCCACACGGCCCACCGCGTTGGCGCCACCAATCTCGTTGAGTGTCTCGAGTAGTTCGGCGGGGCTAAGCGTTCTGCCATCTACGCCTACCGGGGTGCCCTGCTCGAACTCGATCTCCACGTACTGGGGCTTGTCAGGAGCCTTTTCCGGAGAGACTGTGAGCACATACATCCTTTCTTCAGGCTCGCACCAGGGATCCTCCAGCACTCCGCCTTCATGGCTCATGTGCCAGAGGTTCCGATCCTCGCTATAGATCTTGTCCTTTGATGCCATGATGGGGATCTTGCGGTCCTGTGCGTAGTCGATTTCGTCTTGTCTGGATTTTAGATCCCACTCACGCCACGGAGCTATGATGCGCAGCTTCGGGTTCAAAGCCTTGTAGGCAAGTTCGAAGCGCACCTGGTCGTTGCCTTTTCCAGTGCAGCCGTGAGCCACGGCCTCGGCTCCTTCCTGCTCCGCGATCTCCACCTGCCGGCGGGCGATCAGGGGCCGCGCGAAGGAAGTGCCCAGCAGGTACTTTCTCTCGTAGACGGCACCAGCGCGCAGAGTCGGCAATGCGAATTCGCTGACGAACTCTTCCCGAAGATCTTCGATGATGCACTTAGAGGCACCAGTCTTTATGGCCTTTTCTTTCAGGCCCGTCAGCTCCTCTCCCTGTCCGATGTTGGCTGCGAACGCGATAACCTCGGCTCCGTAGTTATCCTTCAGCCAGGGGATGATGATCGAGGTGTCCAGGCCGCCGCTGTAAGCGAGAACGACTTTGTTGATTTTCATTTCTCAGATTCTCCCGATTTAAAGCAATTGAGGAGTAAGGAGTGAAACCAGACGTTTCAGGTCTGTTGCCCGGTCTTTGGAGCAAACGAGGACCTTGCCGTTCGCGTGGACGACCACCAGATCTGAAACACCCAATGTTGCCACAACACCGGCATCCGAAAAGATGAGGCATCCCGTGGATTCGACGGAAACATGTTGTCCCTGGGCCACGTTTCCTAGGGCATCGCTGGGCAGCGCTCTGGCCAGAGAGGCCCAGTTTCCTATGTCGTCCCAGGCGAACTCTGCCGGGACAAGTCGAAGTCCGGAAGTTTTCTCGAGGATTCCAAAGTCGATGGAGATTCTCTCCAGCTCGGAAAAGATCCGAGCGATCTCGGCGCGTGCCTCACTCCGTCCCAGCAGTGGCCTCAAAGCCTGGAGTCCGCGATAAGTCCCGGGCATGTGTTTTTGGAAAAGCTCGAGCAGAGTGCGGTTCTGCCAGAGGAAAATTCCGCTGTTCCAGAAGTAGCGGCCGGAACTAAGGTATTCTGCCGCCTGCTTCGGGTTCGGTTTTTCCACGAATCGAACGACGGGCCAGGCGTCAGCGCAGACCGCCGGCTTTTCGGCGCGCACATATCCATAGCTCGGATCGGGCCGATCCGGCACGATTCCGAAAACAATCCCCGTTGCACCCGGAAGACTACGAATCCCTTTTTGAATCGTTGAGCGAAACTTCACCGGGTCGCTGATGTAATGATCCGCCGGCAGTGCCAGCATGATGGCGTCGGGATCCAATTTCTCCAGGTGTAGGGCGCAGAGGCCAAGACAGGCAGATGTATCCCGTCCCACGGGCTCGACGATGAAGTTTGCCGAAGGAATCTGCGGCAAGCGCTCGCGCGCAATACCAAGATGGGCTTCGCCGATCGACACGAGTATCCTTTCGGCCGGCACCAGCGGAATGAGACGCCGGATTGTGTCCTGGATGAGCGATGTCGTACCCAGAAGGGGCACAAAGGGCTTTGGATTCCTCTCGGTGCTCAGCGGCCAGAATCGTTCCCCCCGGCCTCCAGCCATGATGACTGCATAAACTGTGTCCATTTTTGGATTCCCCACATTGAACTGGAAATCATGGATTTTAATTGAGCGGCTGAAGATTTGCACAACGAAATCAACACCATGGAGATCTCTGAGATCTCCGTGTCTCTGTGGTGTAAGCTAAAAATGGATATCCTCATGAAAGCCCTTAAAGCAGGCACGAAACCACTCGCGCTGCTGATACCAGGCTTGGATGGTACTGGCCTTCTGTATTATCGCCAGGTCAAGCCGCTCGAGGAGCGGTATCGAGTTCTGCCCTGGTGGTTTCAGCCTCGCTCCGAGTTCGGCTATGGAGAACTGATTGCGGAGCTTGCTCAGGCGACGTCTGAGGAACCGCCGTTATCCGTTGTGGTTATAGGGGAATCCTTCGGTGGCACGATCGCTCTGCAATACGCATTGACTTATCCGGAGAAGGTGAATTGTCTTGTGCTCATCAATAGCTTCACCGTTTACACGCGCCGGTGGCGCATCCGGCTTGGCTGTCACCTTACCCCGCTGCTGCGATGGAGGGGCATCCGTGAGCTCAAGAACTTCATAGTCGATCGCACCCTAGCCCAGGAAGGAATTCCACTGGAGGATAGAAAGCGCTACCGGGAGATCATCAAGCATGTATACCACCCCGCCTATTGTAGAAGGCTCCAGTTAGTTCGCGACGTCGACTTGCGTGCCAGACTGAATCTTGTCGCGGTGCCAACCCTGCTGTTTGCCTCGGGCCGCGACAAGATCGTCCTATCGATTGAAGAAGCGCGCTTCATGTCCACCCATATTCCCGATGCCAACCTCTATGAATTTCAAGAGGCGGGACACGCACTTCTTCTAACCCCGGGATTCGTGTTGGCGGACTACCTGAAGTAACTCCCTCAGTCAATTGCGAATTGCAGACTGCAAATTTGGAAAAAACAAATCGCAGATCTGGAATTCGCAATTTGCATTTTGTAATTGTGTCACGAGGTAACGTTGGGATGTTGACAATGGTTTTGGGGGCGTCATAGAATTTTTGCTTTGTCAGGTAGGAGGTAATAGGAGGAGGTTATCGAGATGTCTCTGCTCGCCGCTCTCTTTCGCCGCAAACAGCCTGAAGAACCATTTAATCCCGATCCGGGAGAGATGGATACCATGCCGGTTCGTCCCTACCGTGTACTACATGCGGACCTGCCATTCTACTCGGACCCGGAGTGCAAAATTGAGGTTCCCGGAGCACGCCTCATCGCGCTCCAATGCGAAGATTCACGCCAAAAGCAAAGAACCATCGAACGCATGCCGACCCTGAAAAGATATCGGAAAGGCCAACTGGTTCGGTGGGACATAAACCACAAACAGCAGTGGGAAAAAGCCTGGTACATCAATCCCGATACGGGCCAGAGTGAACGTGCCTGGGCCTTAGCGATGGAGTTTCTCGGCCCTGTGGTCAACGAAAGGGTTGCTGCGTCGGCGCTCGAATCCAAAATCAGTTGATTTGCTGTTCCGATAATCTGCAGCCTGCTTCTGGAATCACCTGAGGATCCGCGCCAGCCTATAAAAGAAAGCGAAGCTATCGGCCAGAGCTGCCGCCTTTTGTCTCCATGTGAACGGTTTTTCGAACGGATGCGTGTGCGTCAGGAATGGGCTTATCAGCAGATAGCAGCGTGCCCTGGTAATGTGTTGCTGCATTTCCCGGCTCTCCTCCGGAGGTATAAGGTCGTCGTAAGCTCCGTGGAGCAGAAATGCTGGGCAGCGGATCTCTGCCGCCGCCTGAGCCGGATCGAGTTGCCAGAAGAGAATTGGGGTAAGATAGCTATCGATCTTCTGCGAGAGCTCTTCATCAGACTGGTCTTCCCGCATGACTGCCAGGCGATACCAGCGCTGACCTTCCGGTGTCAGGGCAGGATCTGCGGGCGGCACTTTTTTCCCAAGCAACACATCCAGCAAGACTCCATGCAAGAATTGCCTATCCTGCGCGACAGGCAGCATGCCTAATGCCGCATTCATGATGATCCATTTTGCATAGAAGCGCGTAGGATAGTACCCCTCTCCTACCGTCACGGGACCACTTGCGAACCAGCCGCGGAAGCAGTGGTGCAGGTCATAGTAGGGACCGATTCCAATCAGGAACGCGACTTCATCCCGGATTTCCGGCCGCGCTGCGGCGATCAACGAGAGAGTCGCTGAAAACGAGATGCCTGCCAAACCGATGTGTTCAACTCGCTGGCTGCCTTCCAATGTCCGAACCTGGTGAAACCAATAAACAATCTGGTCGATTGGTTCCGCCGAGATCTCTAACTGACGGAACATCGTGATGTCCGGCGTCACCACGAGGAGCCCCTTATCCGCGAGGTACCGGCATAGTGCCACGAGCCGTGGGTGGTAACAGCCTAGCTCGCTGACACCAACCATGAAGATGATGGCCCGTGTCGGGGACGACCCGTTGGGGCGGTAGACGAGCGCCTCCACCGTACGGTCTCCCATGCGTCGCTGCACTGTCGTCACCTGAACGGGCAAATTCTCGCCCGTCGCGCCTGAAGCGAGAATCCGCAGGGCCAACGCCATGCGCGCGGCAAAAACCAGGTTGGCGACTGGATTGTAGGAGGCCGCCGCGCATGCGAGCAACAGGATCGCGATGGTCCATTTTCGATTTCTCAAATTGTTACTCTGTGAATCTCTACGTCTCTGTGGTGAGGCTCCGGACCTCACCACAGAGACACAGAGGGTACTATGTCTTTACCTTGTCGGCCTCTGGGTTCAATTGCGCGCGCCGCTTGTTCCGCAGCGAGACATTGGCCAGGTGTGGGCCGCAGACGCCATGGTGGCCAACCTCGACCGGTGCGTTGGGCTCTTTGCGGCTTCGGACGCACTCGAGGAAATTATCAACATGCGGCTCGGTCGGGATTCCTCCTTTGAACTCGATGGTGGGTTGCGGCTGTTGTCCGCTTCTCGGCCAGGGCTCGGCATAGACGCGGTATCCGCGGTCGTCTAACTCCATCGTTCCCTTGCGTCCCTGGAACACGATCGTCCAGCCGTCATGGTAAGAGTTGCCGTAGGTGAGTGTCCAGGTTGCCACGAACTTCGGGTATTCGAAGACGACGGCGAACGTGTCCGGCACTTCCGCCCCAACCAGGTTGTATGTTGCTCCATAACACTGAGCCGCAATTGGGGCCTTCCCGTTGTTGAGGAACCACTGAATCACGTCCATGAGGTGCGTGCCCTGATCAGTGCAGTGGCCTCCGGAGTAATCCCAGAAGTTGCGCCACACTGCCCAGCGTACGGGATCCTGTGGCCGTTTATGCTTGCAGGACTTCTGGAACCGTTCCCAATCAAGCTTGCCCTTTAGCTCGACAGTCTTGGGCAATGGCCCCTGATTCCAGTGCCACTGTGCTTTTGCAAGAATCACATCTCCCAGTGCGCCGTCGTCGATCAACTTCTTCGCCCCCTGGACGGCGGGAGAGCTTCGCCGCTGCATTCCGATCTGCACGATCTGCTTCGTCCGGCGAACTGCCTGCACCATCCTCGCGCCTTCTTTGATGGAGTGCGACATCGGCTTTTCGAGGTAGACGTCTTTCCCGGCCTGCAAGGCGTCGAGAAGCATGGGACCGTGCCAGTGGTCCGGCGTGGCGACAAGCACTGCGTTGATTTCCTTGTTGTCCAGGACCTCCCGGTACTCGAAAGTGCCTTTGGATTTCTCGCCTGCGATTTTCTGACCTTCTGCGATGTGGGGTTCGTAGACATCGCACACGGCGGCGAATTCAACACCGGGATCCCTCTTGAAAATGCGCATTAGTCCGCGGCCCCGTCCTCCGGCGCCGATGATGCCCATGGTGATCCGGTCATTGGCTCCCACCACGTTGGTCCAGGAACGCGCGGTCATTACGGCGACGCCTGCGGCTCCCATACCCGTAAGGAAGTGCCTTCGATTCAATCGATGATTGCTCATGGAGTGAGCCTCCTGCTGCAAGTGTGATAATTCGTGGATGGCCTATTATAGTCGAGAAATAAGGTCGTAGGGTTCTTTGTGAAGCATCGCGGTTTGAATGCCTCCATATTGTTTTAATTGCGAATTGCAGACTGCAAATTTAGAAAACAAATCGCAGGTCTGCGATCTGCAGTTGTGGGACAAGAACCCTCAGACTTACGAATCAGGGACGGATCCAGCCGAGTTGACTCATCCATTCGTGCAGCCAGGACCGTCCCCAGGGATTCTCGTCGATAAAGATGCAGGGGCACGGCGCGATGCGCCACTCAAAGGCAAATTCGAAGCTGCTGTATTCATCCTTGGTGACGATATCGCCGCACTCGCCTCTCATATGCCCGTTTTCGCGCTTCAAGGCGCTGTTTTCGATCACCCAGCAGGGGCCCGGGGGATCCTGTTGGCGGAATCTTCTCCAGCCGCTGAGGGATTTGCCGTCGAACAGAAGCTTCCAGCCCGTAGCCTTTTCCGCTGCGCTCAAAGTGTTCGGGGAAACATCCTGACCACTTACAGATTGCGGAACAAAAAAAGCGATGCAGAAGAGGATCAGAATTGCCCCAAGTGTCTTACACATCATAATCCTATCCTCCTTCGGTAAACGGAGTCTACACCACAGGGACACAGAGGTCACGGAGATACAGGCTCCGGATCTCTGCGTCTTTTAGTTATTACATGACGGCCTCGTAGATCTGGTTGAGTCCTGCGTGCAGATCTCCGGAAATGTGCAGTCGGACGGCGCGTCGGCCGTGCTGGACCAGCGACTGCAGATCTCCGGAAGCCTGAGCTTCTTTCAGCGTTCCGAAGGAATAACTCTCGCCGGGAATGGGGACGTCCCTGGCGTTGTCGGCCGTGATCTGAATGAAGATGCCGTTGTTGGCGCCACCCTTGTGTAACTGTCCCGTCGAATGCAGAAACCTCGGGCCGTAGCCTAGCGTCGTCGCGGCCCTCAACTTTTCCCGGATGCGTCGGCGGATACAGTCGAGCAAGCTCGTGGTTGCAGGCTCTCTCCTGATATATGCCATCAGCGCACAGTAATCACCCGGCACCGCCAGGTTTAAAAAGGCACTAAGCTCCTCACGCAGACGGCCGGGTGATGCCGCTGTACCAACATTGGAAGTACGCGGATTCAACTCGAAATCGCAGTAGAGGGAAAGTGCGCCTTCCCGTGCGATCGGTTCTCCTTCAGAAAGGCGCCCTGTGGCCTGATATTCCCGAATCAGCCGCTGCGTATTGTCCTTGCTCTCTTGCACGTTGGGCTGGTCGAAGGCATTGATTCCGAGCACGGCGCCGGCGGCCGCCGTCGCAAACTCCCAGAGAAAGAACTCACCTCCGATGTCGAGTTTGTCCCTGATCACCCAGCGTAGAACCGGATGCCCAGCTTTCTCCAAGGCCAGAAGCTGCGCTTCGGCTGCGCGTTCTTCCTTGCCTTCGATGCCGACGTGCACGAAGACCCTGTCTGAGCAATAGAGAGAGGGATCTTCCAGAGCCTCACCTTCTACGGGAAGGATCCCGACGCCTTCCTTGCCGGTGCTTTCTGCAATTAACTGCTCGACCCAATAGCCGAAGGCGGAGATCTCAGGTGCAAGATGGAAAGTGATTTTGTCTCTGCCCTGGCGGGCGAGGGCTCCCAGTGTGATGCCCAAACGAAGGCCGGGATTTCCAGCAGGGATTTCGTTTCTGCAGGCCTGAGCTACCAGCAGTGCGCGCTCCAGTATCTGATTGAGATCGAGGCCGATGAGAGCCATCGGGACAAGGCCAAAGTAGGACAGCGCGGAATATCTGCCGCCAATGTCTTTTGGATTCAGAAATACACGGAGGAACCCCTGCTCATGTGCCAGGCGCTCGAGCGAGGTTCCGGGATCGGTGATTGCGTTGAAGTTTTCTCCCGCCTTGTTTCCTTTGACCTCTCGCAGTTTTTCATAAAAATACTTGTGCAGCGAAGCGCTCTCAATCGTGCCGCCAGACTTGCTGGAGACCAGGAAAAGCGTGTGTGGCAGATCTGTGCTCTCTTCCGCGGAAAGAATCGATGCCGGGTCGGTGGTATCAAGAACGATAAGACGCAGGTAGCCGGGTTTTGTACCAAAGGTCGCAGCGCACACCTCCGGACATAGGCTACTCCCTCCCATGCCCAAAAGGCAGGCGGTGGTAAATCCCTTTTCCCTGACCGTTTCGACGAAGGCTCCGATCTCGGATGTTTTAGGTTTCATGTCCTCCGCGACTGTGAGCCAGCCGAGGGAGTTTTCAATGATCTTCCTGTGCTGGGGATCCTGCTTCCAAAGGCTGGAGTTGCGTGACCAGATTCGGGCTGCATATAGTTTTGCCGCAGCCTCTGCCAGGGCGCGATCCACCATGCCCTGATAGCTCGCCAGTAAAAATTGTTCTTGCATGAACGGTGGCTCGCCTTTCTCATTTGAAAGGAACTTAATTAGTTTCTGTCGCGAAATTCCGTCTGGATCGAAGCCCCGGAGGGGCGTCGGAGATCAGCCGGGGGCGCAAGCCCCCGGGAAGAGGATCGCCTTTCGGACCACGTCCGGACAGCGGCCCGCCAGGTTGGCTGCGTGATACGCGCCGAAGCTGGCGCCGGATGCGGCGAGGTCCTCGCGGCCCGCGCGATGCAGGATGAATGGGATCATCTCGTGCCTGAGGTAATGGTCGTATTGCTCGTGCCGAATGACCCGATCGGCAGGGCTGGCGGACTTGTTGTACCAGCTTTCCTCGTCCACGGAGTCGACGCAGATCAACTGGATCTCCCCCGCATCCACTTTGCCGGACAGGGAACCGACCAGGCTGAAGTCTTCGTTTTGATAGAAGCGGCCCATGGAGGTGGGAAACATCAACACCGGACGCCCCCGGTTACCAAACCAAAGGTACTCCATCTTTCTTTGCAGGCTTGGGCTTGTCCAAGCTCCGTAATCTCGATCCATCCCTCCTCCGCTGAGTTGTTAAGACATGCCAGTTTGGCGCGACTGCGAGATTCCCTCAGAGCTGCGGCCGCCAGGAGGCCCCGGACGGGACCTACCATTGCCAAATAGCCGGCAATTATATACGATGCATGTTAAATCCGTTAAAACTCGCAGCTGTGAGGTGCCTTGAATGGTCAGAAGGATAGGGATTCTGTTTGGCATGGAAGACACCTTCCCCTGGGCGTTGATCCGTGCCATTAACGAGCGGTCGGAGCAGGAAATTGAAGCGGAGCCGGTTGAGGTATCTTATCTAAGAGACAAGGGGAGCGCGCGCTATGATCTTATACTGGATCGCATCAGCCATGAGGTCCCTTTCTACCGCACGTATCTGAAGTGTGCGGTTTTCCAGGGTACGCGCGTCATCAACAATCCCTTCTGGTGGTCCGCCGACGACAAGTTCTTCGACAATCTTGTGGCCGAGAGTCTCGGCGTCGCAGTTCCCCGTACTGTACTACTTCCTCACAAAAAGCACCCTCCCAACACTACGTCGCAATCCTTTCGTAATCTTCGTTTTGTAGACTGGGAAGAAGTCTTCCAGTACCTCGGCTTTCCTATCTTCCTCAAACCCGCCTACGGCGGGGGCTGGAAGGATGTCTATCGCTGCAAGGATGGGGCAGCCTTCTTCGACGCCTACGATCAGACGCACGACCTTTGCATGATGGCGCAGGAGGCCATCGAGTTCACCGAGTACTATCGCTGCTATGTCCTGGGACGGTCACGACTCCACATCATGCGTTATGACCCAAACCAACCACATCACTTGCGCTACGTACAGAATCCGCCGCCCATGGGGCCCAGCCTGTGCCTGCGGATAGAGCGCGATGCCCTGGCCTTGTGCAGAGGGCTGGGTTATGACATGAATATGGTGGAGTTCGCCGTCAGGGACGAGGTGCCTTATGCCATCGATTTTATGAACTGCGCCCCGGACGCGGATCTGCATTCGGTGGGCAAAGAAAACTTCGAATGGGTGGTCGCGAACATGGCCGAAGCTCTAATCGAATGCCTTAGAAAGCCTGAATCCTTCGAGCCAATGGGGGAATGGCCCCAACATAGAGCGAAGCGAGAATAGTGAAAATCGGGACATTCCAATTTTCCGGTTTTCGTGGACTAACAAGAGACACTCTAACATTCGGGTTCATTTGTTCAAATTGGCGGGGCAAGACCGGAAAATCGGAATGTCCCCTTATTCACAGTAAACATGGAGGTGGAGTGGGAGCCGCACCCGAATTGGTACTGGGTTTGGTCGAAGTTCTCAATTCCATTTCTAGACCATCCAGCCGTTCCCAAGGCGACCTTTCTGTCGGGGCTCTCCGAAATACCCGCCGACCTCTCCCGGCGATACGTACTCAAGCCGCTGTTCTCCTTTGCCGGCGGTGGGGTCAACGTCGAGCCCAGGCCGGAGGATATCGAAAACATCCCGCCTTCGGAGAGAGACGCCTGGTGCCTGCAAGAGAAAATCGAGTACGAACCGGCCTTGCGATCTGTGGATGGTGGCGGCGTCAAGGTTGAGATCCGATTGATGTTCCTGCGGCCGGATGATGAGATATCCCCGGTTCTCACGCAGAACCTCTGCAGGCTGTCGCGAGGGAAGATGCTCGGCGTCGATTTCAACAAGTCGTTCACCTGGGTAGGATCTTCCGTCGGCCTCTGGCCTCTTGGGGATCCCTACCGCATCGAGGATAGGTGATCCTGGATGAACCCGCCGAAGCCGCGTACCCTGGACCCCGACTTGCAGCTGGTTCGTGCTATCGGGTTGGGCAGCGCTACGCTCCTCGTCATCGGCAACGTCCTCGGCTCGGCGATCTTCCTGACGACCACAGGCACCTACGAGCAGCTGTACACTTACGTGGTGTTCACCGCACTGCTTTTCGATGTCGCGGGTGGCATGGCCGTATTCAAACTACGGAAGACACAGCCGGACAGGCCAAGACCCTATCGCGTCTGGGGATACCCGTTCGTGCCGGCCGTTTTTGTCTTGAGCACGGGTGTTCTCGTGCTTAGCACTCTAATTGAACGTCCCATGGAGTCGCTTCTGGGGCTGGGCTTGGTGGCCTTGGGCCTTCCAGCTTATTGGTATTGGAGCAGATGAAGATAGAGATATGCTTACACAATCAGGGATCCTAAATCTACGATTTACGATTGACGATCGGCAGCGAACTTCAATCGTAAATCGTCAATCGGAATCCATTCTATTCCCTGTCCAGAGGAATGCTATCGCTGATTATGCTTAGCCTTGCGGAGCTTAAGAGGGCGGGGCGGATACTCGAGGCTAAGCTCGTCGGCGCGAGGCTGGACCGAGTAGTTCAGCCTGACGACTTCAGATTAGTCCTCGTTTTCCGTACACCGTACTCAAACACGCCGGTACTGCTGTCGTGCCGCCCGGAATTTGCCCGGGTCTGCACGATCGAAGAACTGCCCCAGGTGCCGCCTTCTCCCCCCACCTTTGCGCAATTTATGCGCGCCCACCTGATCCGCAGCACCTTCGAACAGGTGAGTACTTCCTCGCAGAACCGACAAGTGGGAATACGCCTCTCGACGCGAGAGGGCACAAATGAGCTGATACTTTCCCTGCTGGGTGCCCGCAGCAACGTATATCTGCTGGATGCGTCAGGGAAACTGATCCACTCCATGCGCCCTCTCGACACGACTCGCGGCGAGTTGACGCTGGGGCAGCCGTGGAAGGACCCGAAGGGGAGCATTCGAAGTGAGGGGGAGGATCGCTGGGCGGAGACTGCAGACGACCTGTACCTGGAAAGTATCGGGAGAACCTATCAGGTATTGGAGCAAAGAAGGGAAGTCGAGAACCTCGCACGGCGGATCGAAACGGTGCTCGCAAAAGAACGGGGATTCCTGGATCGAAAGCTGGTCAACCTTCAGCAGGATCTCACAGAAGCCCGGCAGGCTGCAGATTTCAAGCGAAAAGGAGAACTTCTCAAGGGTATTCTGCACGCAATCAGGCCGGGTGATGAGGTAGTCGAGGCCGCCGACTACGAGACCGGTGAGCGTGTCGAGATCCCCATCCGGCCGGATCTTTCTCCTGCTGAAAACCTGGAGGCCTACTTCGCGCGCTACCAGAAGGAGTCGAGGGGCATGGCCGCCATCGAACAACAACTTGTGGAGGCGCAATCCACGCGCTCGGAAATCGACTCACTGCGGGAAAAGTTGCAGGAGATCGTAAGACAGGAAAGCCCAGATCCGCAGGTGCTCCAGGCTCTGGCCGGGCATCCGCGCATTAGAAAGTTGTTGTCGAGATATTATCCTTTGCGCTTTGCGCGGCCGGCGCCGGCCAAAGCGCAGGTTAAGAGGGAGGTGCCGAGCCGTCTGTTGCCCAAACGATACAGAAGCGTGCCGGGCCTGGAGATCTGGGTGGGTCGCAGTGATGAAGGGAATGACTACCTCACGACCCGGCTGGCTCGCGGCAATGACTTGTTTTTTCACCTGGAGGGATATCCGGGAAGCCATGTTGTGCTCCGGACGGAAGGCCGCGCGGACCCTCCCCAGGAGGCGATCCTGGATGCCTGCGAACTAGCCGTGCATTTCTCTAAGCTGAAGAACGCAAGCCGGGCGGACGTACACCTCACGCAGATAAAGAATGTGAAAAAGCCGAAAGGCACAAAGCCCGGTCTTGTGTATGTGCTGCGGGGGAAAACCATTCACTTGCGGCGCAATCCCAAGCGGCTGCAGAATATTCTGGCTTCGCGCCTGGATGAGTGATTCTCCGTGCTCCCTGGGTCTCTGTAGTGGGGCTATTCTCGCCGATCCGCACTCGGCCGCTTCCTGGGCTCAAAAAGCTGGCATTCCACGCCGGAGCTTTCAAACACCACTGCAGCCGGATTTTTCCTGGACTTGAAGCCGTGAGCTCGACAGCCGTAGGGCTTATGCATGTCCCAGGTCACCTTGTAGTGACGACACAGCTGGCAGGAAACAGCGCCGGATTTGCGATTGTCCGGTGTCATGGCTCCAGTTTACGCCTAGTTCTGCTTTTCAGCGGGAGGCTTCACGAACTTGGAGTCTTCGATGGCCGTGTTGTGCTCGACCTTGTTTACCTTGATGATGAGGGTCTGGGCCGGATTGGTAATCTTCATCTGAAAGGGGATCTTTACTCTGTCCGCCTCGCGAAAATCGGAGAATTCGGTAGTCTGCTCGATTTCGCCTCCCATTTGCGGGATGTCGAGCTTCATGACCATCTTGATGGGCAGATAGGTCTCCGCGTCCAGGAATTGCCTGGCCACCGATCCTGCCTTAGGAGTGATCAGGAGAACGATTGCATCCTTGTCTCCGACTTTTTCTTTCGGCAGCACCTCGATCTTCATCCCCGCTTCCTTATACTTCAGCAAGGGGCTCGGAAAGACACCGTTGCGCATATTCTCGAGCTGATTCCCCGTGATTTCGCTGTTGCCCTGTATGGTGTTGATCATGTAGCCCGTGGTTCCATCGAATCTTTGGTCAACCACGATCTCGCCCTGTCCAAATGAGCTCAAATCGAGCTTCATGTATGTGCGGGACTTGTTCGGAGCTTTGGCGTAGGCCTCGAGTGGCCCGGAGATGTCTCCTTGCGGAGTGGAGACCGTGATGGTTCCCACCATCGTCCTTGACGTCAGCTTACCCAAAGCCTCCCTTCCTCCCATGGCCGTCAAATGCTTTTCGACCACCTCGTCGGCGGTTTGAGCCGACGCGATCTCCGCGAGTCCCAGGATTAAGAAAGTTGCCTGCAAGAATGAAATGTAAACTCGCTTCATAGCAATCTGCCTCCAGTTTCGTCTTAAGATAAACCACATAGACGCAGAGTACACAGAGAATTCGGCAGGGGCATGTCAGTCGTAGCCGTATTCCTCGAGGATTTTTTCGCCAAAACCCATGTAATGGGCGACTTCATGGACCAGCGTGATTTCGACTTCTTTTTCCAGTTCCGCGCGATCTGGGAAATCTTCTTCCAGGGGCTTTTGCCAGATATAGATCAGCGCAGGCGGCTCTCCCCAGTCGTCGAAATGCTTCTCAGTGATTGGCTTTCCGGCAAACAATCCGTAGGGCACGGCATCCGGGTCCCCGATGAGATCTTCCATGAGGTCAGGATCCGGCCAGTCTTCCACGATAATCTGAACGTTTTCCAGAGCGTCTCGGAAAACACGCGGGATCCGGCGCAGGCATTTTTCCACGAGTTTTTCGAATTCCTTTCGCCTCATCGAGCTGCTTCTATCACGTTTGAGGCCCATGCCATGCCGCGTTCTCAGCCCGAGGTCACAGAGATCCGTGATCTCCGTGTCTTTTGGTCGCCTATTTGATCCTGCCCAGCAGTTGGTAAATCCAGATCAGTGCCGTATCCATGATCTGTTCTCCCGCTCCGACTGCAACAGGAGAAACCGTGTAGTCCGCGCCGTAGCCGCCTTCAGCCACGGCTTCTATAGTGGGAAAGTACTGGTGGTAACCGTTGGAGTAGCCAAAGAGGAAAAGCTGCCTCACGCGGGCTCTCTCGCGGAGGCGAATTGAATGGTTGGCGAAGAACTCGCCGGATACTCCGACAACTGCCGTGTCGCTGTTGAGCAGCGCAACTGTCAGTCTAGGCCGGATGCCGCCGGCATACTCGTCCAGGAAGTTTGGTATCAGTTCAGGGAAGAACGCCTGCGAGTACGCTAGCCTGATGAGCGGATTGCTGAAATCTGTACGTGAAGTGAACTTGAATCTGTCTTCCCTCACCTGCAGTGAGGGTTTCGCTACCTCCTGGGGACTCATTCCCGAAGCGAGCTTTACCACTTCGTGCCCGAGGGCCTGGCCGAAGGCGACATAACCATTGTTGGATCCAGGGTTGACCGACTGGTCCCCCGAGGATCCCTGCATGAAAATCGCCGTGCCGCCCAATTCCTTCTCAACCGTCTGCTTCAGCGCACCCACGTAATCCGAGGAGAATTTGAGTGTGGAAGAAGGGATCATGGTGGGATGGGCGCTGAAGTTCACGAGGATGGCGACCGGCTTGCCGGCCACATCATCGAAGCGCATGACCGCCAGAGTCCGATCGCTCGGCTTCGGAGCGAGCTTCGTGTGCCGATTACGGTTGAATCCCTCGAGCTGGGTGGATCCCGTTGCCATGGCGGCCGGCGTCAACCTCGCATTGGCTTCGACAATGGCTTCGACGATTCCGTCCTCCATCTGCTTATAGTATCGAAGAGCGGCATCGAAGCGGCCTCTCCCCTTGCCCTCTTCGTCCGTAAGCTCCAGCACAGGTCCGTGATGGGTGTGAGAGCCGGCGATGAAGGAGTATTCGATTCCGGCATTGTCCTTGATGCGTTTGCGGATATTCTGCAGCGATCTCTCTGCTGGCGAGCGCCCGAGATCCAGACCGACGATAGCGATCTTCTTGTCACCAGCCTGGATGACCAGGGCAGCGGCATAGAGTGGATCCAGCATGCCATCTGAGAGGGAATCGTGGCGATCGCCATAGCCCCACATCGGGACGGGTTCTTTGGGGGTGATCTCCCTCTTTGCAGCTCCCACCCTGAATTCCGCAGCGGGAGCCTGTGCCCATGCTGCTGCTGTTGAAAAGAGGGAAATCAGACATGCCGCAATCAGAAGCGAGGATGCAGATCTTCTCATCTCAATAGTCTATTCATTGTAATCTTCGTGTCATCGTGTTGTCCCTTCGGGTAGACCTCACGAGGTTCAGTCTGCTCCGACCAGAGCAGCACACGCAGTTGCTTGGAGTCTCTGGCAGCAGCCAGTACGGCGCATAAGAGAAGGAACGGAATGGCTGAAAAAAGGCTGGCCGTTTTCATGGCTGTAATCCCCCTTGTCCCCGATAAAGTAAGTCCGAAAACCTTTCGAAGGCAGTGGCAACTCAAATCCTTGGGTGAATCGATAATACAATACCACGCAGATATGCGACGCGAGTATTTCGGCCCGGATGGCAGCCTGGTTTCTTTTAAGGGGATGGCCTAGGTCGTGTCCTGCTGGTTGGTTCTCGCAGCTGGCACCAACCTGCGAAGCAGCCAGAGCAACAAGCATCCTTCAGCGGCGCCCAGGAGAGTTCCTACACCTACGCCGAAGGTAAGATGCCCGTGGATGTGGTCATTCAGCCTGCTGCACACCTCGCTGGGAAGCTGGGTGGTGGGAGTCACCGCTCGCATCAAAGCCTGGAGATTTGCCATGAGGATGGCGGCCGATATTCCTTTTCCACTGATATCGGCGACGGCGAACACCAGCCGGGAGTCGGAGAGCGGCAGGACATCGTAATAATCTCCGCTGATTCCTCTGGCGGGGATGCACACGGCGGAGAAATCCAGCCCCCCCGAAGATGGCAGCTGTCTGGGAAAGAGGGCCTGCTGGACTTGAGGAGCAAAGTTCAGCTCTGCCTCTTTGAGTGCCAGTTCATGCCGGCTCGCATCGAGCTCCATCCGAAACCGATACAGCGTTATGACGAGTACAGCCACGATCACGGTGCCGCCGAAGGTGAGCCCCCAGGCAACCAGCACAGATCTCCGGATCACATCCCTGCCCAGGTAAAAGAGAATGCCGGCGACCAGCAGGAAGACGATGAGGTAGATTTTGTCGCGCATGGACGTTTCTTTAGCTCGAGGCTGATTCCGAAGTTTACACCACAGAGACACAGGGGCGACGGAGATTTCTCTGCGGCCTCGGTGTCTCAGTGGTATATATACGGGACCCTATACGGGACCCGATTAGAGGAGTTATCAAGATGCAAAATCGTCGTGCACTCTTTTGGCCGATGTTGCTGATCCTGAGTCTGCTCATACTCGTTGGCGTTCATGCCCAAGTTACCCAGACGCAGGATCCGGAGTTCGCTCGTCTCGTAAAGGAATGGACCACGCGACCGGAGTTTTTGAGCCCGCTGGTCGATCACCTTCCTGTGGCAAACGGGATTCCGTCACCCAAGGATGTGCTGGGATACTATATCGGCGCCCCGAAAAAGCTCACCTACAGTGCGCAAGCCTTGAATTACTACCGATCGCTCGCCTCGAAAATCCCGCGAGTGAAAGTGATGACGATAGGCAAGACCGACGAAGGACGCGAGTATGTTGTCGTAGCTGTCGGCTCCGAGGATTCCATTCGCAACCTGGACAAGTATCGCGGCTATCTTGCACAGCTTGCGGATCCGCGCAATATCAGTGAGGCCCAGGCGCGGGAAATCATCTCCAAGGCAAAGCCAATCTATCATGTCATGGGGGGCTTGCACAGTGCGGAGACCGGAGCGCCCGAGATGCTGATGGAACTGGCCTACCGTCTTGCAGTCGAGGACTCTCCGATCATCAGCCAGATTCGCGAAAATGTCATCGTCACGATCACACCCTTAGCCGAGCCCGATGGGCGCGACCGCTACGTCGACTGGTACTATCGTTATCTGGTGGACATCAGCGACGAGCGCGACCGCATGCCTGGTCCACCCTACTGGGGGAAGTACATCTTTCATGACAACAACCGGGACATCAATTACTCGCAGGTGACGATGCGGGCTCTGCTCGACTGGTACTTGCAGTGGCATCCTCCGATCATGCATGAGCTGCACGAGTCCGTGCCTTTCATGTACACCTTCAGCGGCCAGGCTCCGCAGAATCCCACACTGGATCCGATTCTCTACGGCGAGCTTCCCTGGTTCTCGAATTTCGAGATGGCCCAGATGATCAAGTACGGGATGCCCGGTGTATGGACCCACGCGTTCGTCGATATGTGGTCGCCGGGATATCTGGGATTCATGGCCTCGAACCACAACGGCATGCTGCGCATGTACGAGACGTTCGGCAACGGCGGCGCCACGACGATGAAGCGAAAGATCGATTCGGGAGGCGGTCCCATGGGTGGAGCCACCTCGCGCGAGTGGTACCGGCCTCTGCCGCCCTACAAGGAAGTCGAGTGGTCGATGCGCAACAACACCAACTACCAGGAGACCGGCGTGCTTTCGGCTTTGCAGCTGACCTCTGCTTTCCCCCAGGTTGTACTCGAGAACTTTTACAGGAAAAGCCAGAATTCGATCGAGGCTGGCAGGAAAGACGCCCCCTTCGGCTACGTGATTCCCGCAGCCCAGCGAGACATGACCCGCGTCGCTTTCGTTGTGAACACTCTGCGCACACAAGGAATTGAAGTGGGCCGGGCCACCGCCGAGATCAAGCTGAAAGACTCAGTTTTTCCTATCGGTTCCTATGTGGTGAAGCGCGACCAGCCCTACGGACGGCTGGCCAAAATTCTCCTTGAGAAACAGGATTTTCCGGATCCTAATCTGCGCACCTACGATGACACCGCCTGGACGATGGGCATGATGACTCACACAGAGGTGAAGGAGATTTCAGATAAAGCCGTTCTGGATGCGCCAGTGGAGCCCGTAACGGAAGTGAAGATCAAAGGCAATGTTTCCGGCGGAAAAGCTGCGGCGGCATACGCTGTGCTGCATTACGGGTCGAACGACATGATCACGCTTCGCTGCCGCCTAAAAGATTTCAAGGTGGAGGCCACAGAGAAGCCCTTCAAATCAGGCAACACGGAATTTCCTCCCGGATCTTTCCTCATTCCTGCCGACCAGGGTGGCAAAGATGTTCACGGCCGCCTGTTGGCCGCGGTGGAGCAACTGGGCCTGACCGGAGATGCTCTCTCTGTCAGGCCCGACGTGTCGGTTCACGAGGTGGACTTGCCGCGGTTAGCGGTATACAGCACCTGGGGCAGCACACAGGAGGTGGGCTGGGTGCGTTACGCACTCGACAAGTTTGAGGTATCCTACGAACTCATATACAAGGAGCGGGTTAAGAGGGGGGACCTGCGATCTTCATACGACGTGATTCTGATGCCGAGCCAGGGAGGCAGTGGGAAGCGTATCGTTTTTGACATGGATCCCAGGGGAAAAACGCTGGCTTATACTCGTACCGAGCGGTTTCAGAACCTGGGAATGTACGGTGAATCGGAAGACATCACCGGCGGCATGGGCATCGCCGGAGTAATGGAGTTCCAGAAATTCATCGAGGAAGGCGGCGTACTAATCACCTTGGGGACTGCCAGTTTTTTCCCCGCGGAATTTGGCCTGACGCGCACGATCGACGCGGGTCGCGCTTCGGCGCAATTCTATGCGCCGGGCGCCATCGTCGAAGCCGAAATCCTTCAGCCGCTCAGCCCCGTTTTCTACGGCTACCACGAGCGAACGATTCCGGTACGATACGCCAACGGTCCGCTGCTTCAGGTTCCGGAGCAGGAGCGTGATCGTGCTGTGCTGATGCGTTTTCCCGGAAATGAAAAGTCCGTGTTGAGCGGCCTGATGAAGAACCCTGCGGAAATCCGAAACCGTCCTGCCATCGTGGATATGCCGGCCGGCAAGGGGCGCGTGCTTCTGTTTGCGACGAATCCCTGCTACCGCTGGCAGAACCACGGTGAGTTCAATCTGCTGTTCAACTCGATTCTCAACTACAACGACCTTGGCAAGTTGGGACCCGCTAGCGCAAATGCCAAACCGCAGTGAGGGGCCACGGGAGTGTGCCCCGGGCGAAAAGTTCGCGGTTCGCAGTATTTCACACCCCGTCGGTTTGCATAGATTTTCTGCGAACTGCAAACCGCGAGTTTTTTTGATCAGGCGATGATGATTACGTTGGACTTTGTTTGCATCCTCATGCCGCTTGGGAGCTTCTTTAATCCGAAAATCTCCTCCAGGGTCATGGGCGGCTTGTCGTAGTGCCCGGCCTTTTCCCATTTGTTGGAAAAGAATATCTTGATTCCGCGGAAGCGGATGAAGGGATAAACCTTAGAGTCCGTGATCTTGTTGTACTTCGTGACCTTGACCTCTTTCTCTCCCAGCCCGTCCATAAACTGTGAAGAGGGTGTTCCATTCAAGCAGTGATTTTGGTTTCCAGACCGCAGGCGACTGGTTGGACTGGGACTGCATGGAAGGGGTCCAGCCGATAAGCGTGGCCAGGAATGCAACTATTGGGCATAGGGCTTTGAGCATCGGCGGTCAAACACGTTTGGGAAATGGGGGCCGTATCATCAAAATCAAGCCACAGAATTCGATCGATATGGCCCCATGGAGGACTAGCTTGGAGATTCTCCGGGTTCTGGCGGCGGAGTTGTAACGGGGGCCTTGTCCGCACGGCGAAGCCACGCGAAGAGGCGAGCCGGACTCCACTCCCGAAGATCATCGAAATAGGAATAAACTACCGGCGTAATCAGCAGTGTGAGAAGCAGGCAGAGCACTTGGCCGCCGATGATCGTGACCGCCATTGAAGAGCGGGATCCCGATCCGGCACCGCGCCCGAATGCGATAGGCAGCATTCCGGCGATGATGGAGACGGTGGTCATGAGGATGGGCCTCAGCCGCACATGGTTGGCTGCGATAAGCGCTTCATGTCGTTCCATGCCCTGGGAGCGGAGCGTATTCGTATAGTCCACCTGAAGAATCGAATTCTTCTTCACGATGCCGAACAGCATCATGAGTCCGATCGCGCTGTAGACGTTGATGCTCATGCCGAACGCCATCAACGCCAACAAGCCTGCAGGCAGGCTGAGGGGCAAGGCTGTCATGATAGTCAGCGGGTGGATGAAGCTGTTGAACTGCGAGGCCAGCACCATGTAAATGAAGATCACGGCGAGGATGATTGCGATGACGAAGTCGTTGGATGCCTCGGCGAGTGTCCTCGCGCTGCCCCCGAACACTGCCTGGTAGCCCGGCTTGAGGTTCAGCTCATCGACTTTTTTGCGCGTCTCGGCAATCACCTCGGCCAGAGTAGCTTTCTCGAGATTTGCCGAGACCGATATCTGCCGCTGGCGGTTGTAACGGTCAATCGAGGCGGGACCCGGCTGGAGCTTGAGTTGGGCTATGTCGCTCACCTTCACTACCTTCTGAGTGGAAGACGGGATAAGCAGTTCTCCCATGCTTGCTGGATTGTTACGGAACTGTTCGTCCAGCCGCAGTTTTACGGAGTACTGGTCATCCCCTTCCTTGAACTTCGACACCTCTTCACCGCCGACGAGGACGCGCAGGCTGGAAGCGAGCGAATCAATATCTACTCCAAGATCTGCAGCTCGAGCGCGGTCGGCGGTAACGCGCAATTCCGGCTGTGTGGCCTCGAAGTTGGTGTCGACGTCCACCAAGCCCGGGATGGTGCGAATCTTGTCCATAAGCACGACTACGTACTTCTGCAACTGCTCGATGTCGGGCCCCTGGATGAGAAGATAAAGCCGGTTGGCGCCGCCGCCGCCTCCTCCGCGGCCGCCGGATGACGAGGCGCCCGAGATGTCGGTACCGCCCGATACGCTGATGCGCGCATTGGGATACTTGCGCAGAAATACCCTAGTTCTGCGCATGAGTTCCTGCTGAGAGATCTTGCGGCTTTGGAGTGGTGTCAAACCCACCCAGAAGTTGGCGCCGCCGACGTTCACGTTTGTAAAGACCGTCTGCACTTCAGGCAGATTCCGAAGATCCCGCTCAATATCCTTCATGTACTGATCGGTGCGGTCGAAGCTTGTTCCTTTCGGCAGCCGGACGTTGACGCTGAACTCGCTCTGGTCGTCGTCGGGCACGAGTTCCTTCCCCACCCGTGGGAACAGGTTGATGGCCGATGCGGAGACCACAGCTGCTATCAACAGCATTATCAGGCGGTGGCGCAGGCTCCAGTGCAGCATGTGGTCGTAGACGCGATCTATCGCCGCATAGAATCCCCGCGACTTGGAGGTCTTGCCGTGGCCGCCCGCATCCGAGGGTCGGAGCCAGGTGGCGCACAGGGCGGGTGTTAGCGTGAAGGAGACGAACATCGAGAGCAGGATTGCTGCAGCTGAAGCAATACCGAAACTGTAGAAGTACCTGCCGACCTGTCCCGTCATGAAGGCTACCGGCAGGAATATCACGACCAGCGAAAGCGTTGTGGCCATGACGGCCAAGCCGATCTCGGCTGTGGCCTTGCCGGCGGCCTCGCGCGGATGTACTCCTTTTTCCTCCACGTAGCGGAAGATGTTCTCGAGCACCACGATGGCGTCGTCGATCACGATCCCGGTAGCGAGGGATAACGCAAGCATCGTCATGTTGTTCAGCGTGAAGCCGAACACCTTCATGACCGTGAAGGTACCGATGATGGAGGTGGGGATCGCGAATGCTGCAATCAAGGTGCTGCGAATATTGCGGATGAAGAAGAAAACGACAATGCTGGCAAGAAGGCTTCCAAGGAAGATGTGAAGCTGGATTTCTTCGAAGGATTTGCGGATGAAGCGCGACTGATCCCGAATGGTCTGGATGCGGATGTCCTGCGGCAGAGTCGGCTTGAGTCCTTCAAGCCGGGCCAGCACGCCATCAACGACCTCGACCGTATTCGTGCCCGACTGCTTTCGGATCAACAGAGAGATGGCAGAGCGGCCATCTAGGCGCCCCAGGCTGCGCGGCTCTTCCACGGTGTCGATCACGCGTCCGATGTCGCCAAACGTGATAACCGAGCCATCCCGGGAAGCCAGAATGATGCGGTTGAAGTCGCTGACATTGGAAATGCGGCCCATTGTCCGAAGGGCTATCTCCGAAGGCCCGGAGATAAATAGGCCGCCTGGGACCTCCACGTTCTGTCTTTCGACTGCAGCTCTGACTTGGTCTACCGTCAGTCCGTATGCGTTCATTCGATCGGCATTGAGCAACAGCTGGATTTCCCGCCGCCGGTCACCGATGAAGGTCACGTCCCCTACGTCCTTTACGGTTTCGAGTACCTGTTTGATTTTCTTGTCGACGATCTCGGTGATTTCTTTGGGCGACCGGTCGCCGGATACGGCGACGGTCAAGATGGGCGCCGCGTCGGGATCGATTTTCTGAATAACGGGGGGGAAGGTGTCCCTTGGGAATTTGTTGACGATGGTCGCCACCTTGTCACGGACATCCTGCACCGCAGTTTCGATGTCTCTTTCCAGAACGAAGGTGATGAAGCAGCGTGAGAAGCCCTGGTCGGAGCTGGCGCGCAGCTCGTCTACGCCGTTGATCGTGTTTACGACCTCTTCAATGGGCTTCGTGATCTGCGTCTCGACCTCTTCCGAACTCGCCCCAGGCAGGCTGGTGTTGACGATGACGACCGGATAATCGGTCTTGGGCATGAGGTCGAGGCCAAGCTGATGATACGAAAACACACCCAGCACGATCAGCGCGGCCGTCATCATGAACGCAAAAACAGGGCGCCTAATGCTGATGTCTGCGAGTTTCACGGCTGACCTCCCACAGGATTTCCGTTGAGCGGCCGATCGTCGGATGAGCCTGCGTCACTCATGGGACCGGCCTGCACAGCCACGCCATTTGCCAGTTGACTCAGGTTTGTCGTTGCCAGAATCTCGTCTCCCTTTAGGCCGCTGACCACTTCGAAGAATTTGCCCTCATGTGAACCCAGCGTGACGATCTGCTGCCGGGCTCTGTTTTTCTCTATCACATAAACTGTGGATACACCCGCAAGGGTTGAAACCGCTTCCTCGGGCACGGCCAGGACGTTTTCGTCGCGCCGGGTGAAGATAACGCCCTTGGTGAAGAAGCCGGGTTTTAGCCTTCGGTTCTGATTGTCGACGATTACTTCCACCACAAATGTGCGCGTTGCCTGATCCACGGCCGGGCTGATGTTGAGCACGCGACCTTCAAACATCTCATTTGGATATGATTCAACGCGGAACTTTACCGGAAGGTTGGGCTGGATCAAGCTGGCGTAGCGTTCCTGGACGGCCGTCTTGAGCTTAAGCGGGTTCATCTGAACGATGCTGACGACCGGAGTGTTTTCTCTGATGAACTCGCCGGGCTGAACCAATCGCTCAGACACCTGCCCTCGCACTGGAGCCCGGATTACGGCATCGTTCAGTCTTTTTTGCGCGAGCTCATAGGAGGCACGTAGCCCCTGTAGGCTAGCCTTGAGACTTTGGACGTTTTCAAGCGCCGCCTGGCATGCAGCCTCCGTAACGCGCACCCTCGTTTCAGCGGTTTCGAGGTCGGCCTGGGGGAGGAGACGCTGACTCATCAGCCGTCTCGCGCGGGCGAGTTGTGCCCGGGCATCGTCACGGTTGGCGATCGCCGTTCGCACCGCGGAGATCTCCTCATCGGGAGGAGGTTGCTTGCCGCGTACTCCATCGATTCCAAGCTGTGCTTCTGTTTGGCGCAGAAGGCTTTCGGCGCCCTGGCGTGCCAGCTCCAGCTCGCGCGGCTCCAGCTTGACAAGCACCTGTCCCGGCTGGACTTCGAGGCCGATTTCCACGAGAACCTGTCGGACTACCCCTGCCACTTCGCTGCTAACCTTTGCCAGGTCAGGGGATATGAGCGTTCCTGCCAGATCCACCTGCCGTTGGATGGAGATTCTCTGTACTGTGGTGGTTAGTACTGGAACCGCCGGTCGGCTCATGCCCTTTCTCGCCTGTGCAGTCTCGCTCTTGTTGCAGCCCGCAATGGAGCTGGCCAGGAATAGTAGAAGTATTGCAGAACACACAGTAAGCCTTTGGCTGAACACAAGATGGGCCCTTATCTTCATGATCACCTTTCAAATAAGTATATTGCTGCGCGAGCCACGTTTCCTCCTCGCGAAACGCATAATGATACTACGTCCGTCAAGGCTGTCTGTTTTCAGGAAAGTGATAGCAGTATTTGATGTTAAACCTTGCGAAATCACGCTTATCGGCGGCGGGGGCCCTCCAAGAGCAGTCCCGCTTATTACCCGCCGCTGCGGTTCACTCCAGCTCAAGTTCCGGCAAATGACAAATGACCCAAATATATTGTGTTTTTTCATTCGTCATTCGTAATTCGTCATTCCATTTGCTTTTGGGATGCCGTAAGATGATCGATCGTAAATAACTGAGTGATATTTGCGGGCCTCGGGCCCTGTGCAATATAACCCTCGAACCATGTCAGGTCCGGAAGGAAGCAGCATTAAGAGGTCAGTTATATGTGCCGCAGGTCTCCCGGGGCCCGACCCATTCCCCTATGCAATACCAGGTCCTCGCACGCCGCTGGCGTCCCCAAACCTTCCATGATCTTGTAGGGCAGGAGCACGTCTCGCGCACCCTGATCAACGCGCTGCAAAGCGGCAGGGTCGCGCACGCATTTCTTTTCTCGGGACCGCGCGGCAGCGGCAAGACGACCACGGCCCGCATTCTCGCAAAGGCACTGAATTGTCACGTGGGCAAGCCGGCAGAGCCTTGCGGGCAGTGCGTTGCCTGCGTCGAGATCGCCGCCGGCAACTGCATGGACGTTCTCGAGATCGATGCCGCGTCGAACACGGGTGTTGATAACGTCCGCGAGCTGATCGAGCAGGTTCGTTACCATCCTGCGCGCGACCGGCACAAAATCTTCATCATTGATGAAGTACACATGCTAAGCAATGCGGCGTTCAACGCGCTGTTGAAAACTCTGGAGGAGCCTCCGCCGCACGTAGCCTTTGTCATGGCGACGACGGAGTACCACAAGATCCCGGCCACTATCCTGTCGCGCTGCCAGCAATACAGTTTCAAGCTCATTCCCTATCCGCTGATCCTCGAACGGCTGCGGCACATCGCCCGAGCTGAGAGCATTCAAATCAGCGGCGCTGCGCTTGAGCAGGTGGTTTTTTCCAGTGGTGGCAGCATGCGTGATGCGATGTCCGCTTTAGATCAGGTGATCGCCTTCAGCGGCAACACAGTGCGCGATGAGGACGTCACCATGCTGCTCGGGCTGGTCGAGCCGCGAATCCTGGGAGATACGGTTCGTGCGATCGCGCATAATGACACGGACAAGCTCCTCAAGATCGTCGCAGACCTGGTGGAAGCAGGGCAGGATCTTCGGAACTTCTGCCAGCGACTTCTGGGCCAGTTTCGAAATCTTATGGTGCTGAAAGCTGGAGTCGCGGATCCCTCGGTGCTGGGAGTACCGGAAAGCCTGCTCCCGGATGTGAAACAGCAGGCGGAGCTTTTCTCGCGCGAGGACCTGCTTCGGCTGTTCGAGGCTTTCCTGAACATCGAAGCCGATCTTAAACATGCCACACAGGTGCGCTTCCAGCTGGAAATGGGGCTGATCGAGCTCGCACAGTTAAGCAGGCTGCGCTCCCTGGAGGAGCTGATTGCGGAATTCAAACAGCTTGTCCAGGGGGAAGAAGGTGCAGTCGCAAGCAGATCGGCACCGATATCCCCGTCCGCCCAAGTGGCGACCCCACCTCGCGGCAGAGAGCCTTCCCCGCAGTTCCCGATAGTTCGCGAGGAGGCAGCGCACGTGCCGGAGCCCGTAATATCGCGGCATGCGGCGCCTGTTACAGCGACTGCAGAGGAGTCACCTTTGGTCAGTCAGGATACTCGGGATCTGCTTTTGCGGATTGCGGCCGCCGTGGGCCGGGAATCGGTCGAGTCTCTCTTGCAGGAATTGCAGGGCGCCAGGCTTCAGGGAGACTCGGTGATTCTCGACCCTGGGCAGGTGAATGACTTCTATCGGAGGCAGATCAAAGAGAACCTGTCGGCCATCACTCAAGCGGCCTGCAGGGTCCTCGGCAAGGATGTGCGTGTGCTGCTGGGTGACAGCCCCACACGTGAAGCCCCAGAACGGCCTTCCGCTCCCGGAACAGCCTCTTCGAGTCTTTCTGAGGAGGACATTCTGGAGAGAGCAAAGCACGAGCCGGTGGTCAAATCCTTCCTGGATGTGTTTCCTGGCCCGGTCAAGGCTGAGAAGATGGACAAATGAGCGATTACGCAGAGCCAATCGAGAGACTGATCGAGGAATTCCGCAAGTTGCCCGGCATCGGTTCAAAGACCGCTCAGCGTCTGGCGTACAATGTGATCCGCCGCCCGCGGGAAGACGCGGAGCGCTTGAGCAGGGCGATTCTGGAGGTCAAGGAGAAAATCCGCTATTGCTCCCGCTGCAATAACTTTTCGGACCAGGATCCATGCTATTACTGCATCAGCCAAAACCGCTCGCCCGAAACAATCTGCGTTGTCGAGGAGCCGAACGACATCCTTTCGATCGAGAAGACTCGCGAGTACCACGGCCAATACCATGTCCTGCACGGCGTGCTTTCGCCGATCAATGGCATCGGTCCTGAAGACTTGATGCTGAAAAACCTCTTGGAGAGGCTGAGGGAAGGGAAAGTACGGGAGATCATCGTCGCCACAAATCCAAACGTGGAAGGTGAAGCAACGGCGATCTATCTCGCCAAGCTTCTCAAGCCAGTCGGAGTAAAGGTCAGCCGGATCGCTCTGGGTGTGCCCGTCGGCAGCGACCTCGAGTTCGCCGATGAGGTCACGATGTCGAAGGCCCTCGAACACCGCCACGAGATCTAAAACCTGCCACGAATTACCCGAATAAAATCAGCCACGAATTGCACGAATTTCACGAACAAAGAATATTACATTCATTTCAAGGGGCTCAACTCTTGAAAAAACGGCGTAACATCCTGAGTACTTATAATTTCGTGTAATTTGTGTAATTCGTGGCTGATTTTGTTCGTGAAATTCGTGGCAGACTTAGTTGCCGCCTTCGATCCAGACTCCGCCGTCTTCGTAATACTCTTTCTTCCAGATCGGGACGGTTTTTTTGAGAGTGTCGATCGCAAAACGGCAGGCTTCAAAGGCGGGCCCGCGGTGCGCGGCGGTGACCACGATCGCGACGCTGCACTCGCCGTGCTCGAGGCGACCCAAGCGGTGGATAATGCCTATGTCCCGGATGGCGAACTCTTTCTTCGCCCGTTCCCCCACTTCCTCGAGCTTCCTCAGCGCCATCGATTCGTAGGCGTGGTATTCCAGGTAGCGGACCTTCTTGCCGCGGGCGTGGTTGCGCACGACACCCTCAAAGATCGCGGCGGCACCGTCCTCAGGCTGCAGCAGGCTGTTGCGCAGCAATTCAAGGCTGATTGGCTCCCGGACCAGACGAAACATACCTATCCTCCGCTAACAGGCGGAAAGAAAGCGACTTCGTCACCGTCCTCAACGGGGGTGTCCAGCTCTGCAAACTCCGAGTTCAGGGCGCACAGCATCGAAAAACGGTGTGCCTCGAGTCTAGGGAACTGCCTCGCGAACCCGGCGAAAATGGACTCGATGTCAGAGAAGGCCGATGCATCCACAAGTGTCTCGCGAATGCCGGTGATATCGGCGAGAGAGGCGAAGAACAGTACCCGAATGCTCATCAGTAGAGGTTGACGAACAGTGCGCAGATCGCGTCTATCGTCCGCTTCACGCGTCCCATCGAGCTGTGCACGTTGTTCGCGAAGATGCTGAAGACCAGGTTGCGGCCCGACTTGGTCATCATGTAACCCGACAGGCTCGATACGTCATTGAGCGAGCCTGTCTTCGCGTGAATCGTTCCCCTTACTTGCTGCGATGTGAGCCGGCGCCGCAGGGTGCCATCCGTGCCGCTGACGGCCAGGGTGTTGAGGAAGAGCTCAAAATAGGGCCGCGTGGACAGAAACAGCAACAACGAGGTTTGGGAGCGCGGCGTCACCAGGTTGTCTCTCGAGAGTCCACAGCCGTCGTTCAAGCGGATCTTGTCGCTGTCGATGCCGGCCTCCACGAGGAACTCCTTCACCGCCTGCAGCCCGGCTTCGTCCGAGCCTTCGCCTTTGAATTCAGCGCCGAGAGTGCGGAGGAGCATCTCTGCGTGTAGGTTTTGGCTCCGCTTGTTGATAATCTCCAGCGCACGGATGAGCGGCAGCGATTCATGATCGGCTAGCAGCTTCCGCTTCCGGCGCCATTCAGGCGAAACATCGCCGTTGTGCTCTACCTGGATATTGCCTTTGACCACTATGCCATGCCTCTGCAGCTCCTCTTTGAAGATGGTCGCGGTTACTTCCGCAGGCTTCTCCACGTTGATGTGCTGGCTGTAAGTCTGGGCGGACGGCAGGATGCCGGAAACGACGATAGTCCTGGTTCCAGGGATTAGACGAGCATACATTGTTCGCTTCGAGCGCGCACTGCCAGTGACCCCGAGATTGCGAATGCGGAAGTAAGAAGTTCGCGGCTCCACGCCGACCTTGACCAATTGATTGTACTTCGTCGGGTGGGCGTGGACCCAAAATACATTGTTGTTAATGCTCAGCGCATTGATTGGGGCTCCATATATCGACTTGAGGTCCTGATCGGTCCAACCCTTTCCGTGGGATGAATACTCGAAGTAGCTGTCATCACCAACAATGTTTCCCTGGATCCTTTTGATGCCCAAGGCTTCGAGCTTTTCGGCGAGCTCCTGCAAGGCAGGCTGCTGAAGCAGTTCCCCTTCGGTATCCATCAGGCTGGGGTCGCCGCGGCCTACGAGAATTATGTCGCCAATCAGCGTACCGTCGGGCTGCATGGTTCCGTTTGTGTAGACTCCAGTGTGGAATCTGAAATCCGGTCCCAGTTTTTCCAGCGCCGCAGCTGTTGTAACAACTTTCAGAACCGACGCGGGCTTAAACGTCTTGTCTGGATTGACGGCGAGCAAGACCTTATTTGTGGTGGGATCGAGAATCTCGATGCCCCAGTCGGCAGAGCGCACGCCGGGCCGCTTGAGGTACTGCGCGATCTTGGTCTGGATCGTTTCGAGCGAACTGGCTCGTGCATCGAGCGAGAAGGCCGGGGTGACGAGAATGGCCGCGAGGGCCAATGTAACGGGCAACCTTGGCGGACTAGGCAGCACTATTTCTTACCTCCTATATGTTCCTATCGCCACCCTGTGTCCTTATCTTTAGTACGCTCACACAGCTACGGCTGCAAGGGCGACCGATGACGTAGCATAGCATAGGTTGTTCAGTTGACAAGACTTCTTTGGAACTCCGAACTCAAATTGTGCGAACGGGCAGCAGGCAGGCCATTCGACTAGAAAAACTGAGTATCAACTATGATCTGCCATCTGCCTACTTTTTTTCGACGAGCAGGGAATCGTTCAGCGAGGTCTTGCCGATCATAGCTCCGACAGCGATCAGGGCACTTCCCTGGATCTTCGTGAGCGGCTCCAGGTTGCCGGGGTCTGCTACCACTGCGTACTCCAATTTCGCCTGAGGTTCGGCTCCGACCACGCGGGCGATTTCGGCAATGACTCTTTTCGCCTGCGTCTCACCCGCCGCGACAGCCGCCTGCGCCGCTTGCAGGCTTCGGTAGATCACGGAAGCGGCAGCCTTCTGCGGTTCGGTCAGGAAGTAATTGCGGGCCGCATAAGCGAGCCCGGACGCGTCGCGTACGATCGGGAGGACCACGACCTCGGTGTTGATGTTGAGGTCGCGCACCATCTTCCGAAGAATGGCACCCTGCAAACCGTCCTTCTGTCCGAAGAAGAGAAAGGCGGGTTTGACAATGTGTAGCATCTTCATCACGCTTGTGGTCATGCCCTTGAAATATGCGGCCTGGTGGAGCCCCGGCAGCTTCTGGCCGAAGTTCTCGACTTCGACATAAGTCGAGAAATCCGCTGGATACATCTCCTCTTCGGGGGGCGTAAATATATAGTCCACGCTTTCGTTCCGCAGCAGATCCACGTCTTTGGTGATGTCGCGGGGGTATTCTTTGTACTCGTCGTCGGTCAGAAACTGCAGCCGGTTCACGAAGATCGATACCACCACAAGGTCCGTCATCTTGCGGGCTGTCTGGATTAGACTGAGATGGCCGGGATGGATGGCTCCCATCGTGGAAACCAAACCGATCTTCACATCTGCGGACAGCACTTTCGCGGTGATAGCCGACATGCGCGAGACGCGATTGACGATCTCCATGAGTGCGTCATGATAGCCGAAAACCGGCGTGTTTTAAACGAAATCCGCCACGAATTCCCCGGAGAGACATAGCCGCAACCAAAGCCACATGGGAGGCGAGCGCAGAACAGGTCCAGCATTGAGGCGAAAAGCAGGCAGTAGGCAGCGGGCAGTCTTGCGTTGGCACGTCCTTCACCGAGGCTTTTGCTGCCTGCTATTTTTTTCTGCGGCGCGTGGGGTGGTAGTACTGAACGCCCCTTGTGCTGTCCCCGGCGATGCGCTGCATCAGCGCACGAAGCTCATCTGGGTTTTCCACGAAGTCTATTTCCGACGTGTCCACTATCAAGAGCGGTGTGTCCTTGTAGTGGTAGAAGAAGTGGTCGTAAGCCTTGATCAGTTCGTCCACGTAAGCTTCCGAGATCTTCGCCTCGAAGTTTACATTGCGCCGGCGCACTCTCTCCAAAAGTACCTCGCTGGGTGCCTTGAGGTAGACGACCAAATCCGGCGTCGGAACATAGCGGCTCATGGCGGCGAAGTACTTGTCATATATGACTATCTCCTGGTCATCCAGGTTCAAATAGGCATAAATCTTGTCTTTGGCGAAGAGGTAGTCACAGGCTGCCATCAAGCTGCCGCGCAATTGGGTGTCTAGTGCAACTTGCTGCTGAAAGCGCGAGATGAGGAAATACATCTGCGTTCGAAAGGCGGCGTTGGGGCGGTCTCTGTAAAAGTCGGCGAGGAAGGGATTGTCAAACACGTCGAAAATCACATGTGCGCTCATTTTTGCCCGGAAGGACTGCACAAGGGTTGTCTTGCCGACACCGATCGGGCCTTCGATAGCGATATAGGAATGCATTAGGAGGGATCTCCAGGAGAATAGATCCGAACCATCGAGGGATCCGGACAGGTTTCAAGCAGCGAACGGATCGTTTTCTTAAAAACGGGATGCAGCAGGTCTGGCGCAATCCGGGCGAGTGGCTCCAACACGAACCTCCGTTGCGCCAGGCGGGGATGAGGTATCACCAACCGCGGATCATTGAGCGTCAGGTCTCCATAAAGGAGGATATCGAGGTCGAGAGTTCTCGGGGCATTCTGGAAGCTTCGAACTCGACCCTGCACAGCCTCGATCGCCTGGCACGTTGTCAGCAACTCAGATGGAGACAAGAGGGTTTCCACTTCGATCGCGACGTTCAAAAACCAGGGCTGTTCCCGAAATCCCACCGGCTCGGTCTCGAAATAGGAAGAGATCCGCCTCGGTGTTGCCCCGCCCTCCCGTAGCGATGCAAGAGCCCTTTCGAGATATGCCTTTCGGTCTCCCAGGTTGGATCCTGCGGAGAGATATGCGATTTGCGGGCTTTTCATCAGAATGCTGCTCCCGGCCGGTACCGAATGTACCCTTGGCGATTCTTGGCGCCTTTGCGATCTATCGGTGGGGTTTTCAGCAGGCCACCGCAGACGCGTGAAGACGCAGAGTCACATAGAGAATCCTGCCAGATAAGCAAGTAATCCGCCGACATTTTAAACTAATATAAGTGCCGCCGGCGGTCCGATTAGAACAAGCTTTCGGGCCGCTTCAGATTGCCAAAGCTCCCAATTCCCTTGAGCGTGAACGAAAAGCTGAATCGGGTTTCCGTGCGAACCCCCAGGGAGTACTGCTGGAATTCCAAAGCCAGTCCGCAACAGTCCCACATGTAGTTTATGCGGGACTGACTGTTAAGCAGCTGGGCGGTCTGAAGATTGTAACTGAGGGTGACGCTGGCGGAGAGCCCTTGCATGGGCGAGCCGTACCCGGCCTGTCCCTGAATGTGATCTCTCCGGAAAGTCCCGGGTTCCAGCGCGTAAGTCTTGAAGTATGTCCCGGCGATGAAGACCTTTCCTTGCTGCCAGTAAGTCGATAGGCTGGCATCACGAAGATGCTGGAGCTTGGTGTCGAAATCGGCCCTCACATCATGCGAAATACCGGACCCTGGATAAAGCCGCAGTATCATGCTGGTGGGAGTCAGGTTTCGTTCGATCCCGGTGAGAGAGAAGCCAGTCAGAGTGTCCAGAGGGTAGAACATGTTGGACTCTCCAGGCTTGAAGGCTCCGCCAAAAGTGGGATCGAAGTAGTACTTCTGCATGATGCTGAACGACAAGAACTCGAAGTTTTTATCCCCACCCGTCGCTGTCTTGCGTGTCTTGAAGATCCGATTGGCGATCCCGTACTCTAGTTCATTGGTATCGGCGATTGCGTCCTGTTCATCGAAGCGAATAGTTTCGTTCAATTCTTTGATGCCCTTAATTCTACGGTAAGTGACCAGGGGTTCGATGACATGCTTAAAGTCACCTAGCCAGGACGAGGAGTACTGCTTCTCCAGCGTCGGCGTTCGCAGCTCGACTCCAAGATCGAAGTACTGTCGGTGCAAGCTGCGGGCGTCGAGCTCGGAGGGAGACTTTTCCGAGAGACGGGCTCCGTAGTATGTCTCGCGCAGGCCGGCCGAGGGAACCAATGAGAATCCCGCAAAGGAGGGCAGCCGCAGGGCAAAGCGGGGATAAAAATCCAGCCGCTGCACGATCCTCGGGGTTTCGATTTCGCTATCCACTCTCGACATGCCATCCAGCGATGTTCTCAAGTAAAAGATGAACGGCGTTTTTCCCAGTGGGGTACCAAGCGACAGATACTCGAGTGAAGGGACCTTGCGGATTACCAGCGACCGAATTGGGAACAGGACTTCTTCCCGCTGAAAGGCGATGTTTGTGGAGAAGCTGTCATGGTTCCTCGTCAGGAAAACGACCGCGTGTTCCTGCGGAATTGTCGCCGAGCGGAAAGTGTCGGAAAAAGCCTGCCGGAACTGAAAGCTGGAGGTGATGTTGACCTGCGCAACCGCCCGCCAGTCATCCCTGAGGAGGGAATCGGCATCGACTGCAAGATGGGCCCCTCCCTGATTCAGCTTGTCATGTACGCCATATGCCTGGATGTATAGGTGTGTATTCCTGTTGGGTCTGGCTCGAAAGATGCCGCCCATGGCCGGCCCGCGCAAGCTGAAGTATTCGCCGTAGACGGTCAAGTCTGCGCTCGGACCAAGTGTCTGGAAGTAGCCCTCGCTGAACAAGCGTCCCTTGGAAGTCGAAGTGCCGGTGTGGAAAGGGAGAAAGCCGCTGCTGCGCTGCTTCTTTTCCATCGGGAGAACCAGGTAAGGAAAATAGAGCACAGGCACGCCCTTGATCTTGAAGACAAAGTTATGAAGTCGGGCCGTGTGGTCCACCCGAAGATTCGCTTTGGACAGGGCAAAAGACCACTTCGGCCGCTTCCCCTGACAAGAGGTGATGAAGCCCTCCAGAATCCTGTAAGTGTCCCGGCCGGTCTTGAGGATCGTACGTCCGTCGATCAGAAACTCGCGGTCTGTGAAGCCTTGCGCGTCATAAAAAATACCGGTTTGATCGCTGAAGTTGAACTCGGTGTGAGAGCAGGTCAACCACTGTTGGCCTTGACTGAAGCGCGTCAGGCCTCGCGTCACACCCTCTCTTGCCTCTTCGTCGTACTCCGCCTCGTCGCAGGTTATGACGGCGTCCTGATACGTAATCTCGACGTGTCCCTTGGCTCGATAGCGAGTTTTGCTGATCCGTTCCTGAAAATCCGACAGCAGGATGACTGTTCCGTCTTTGTAGGGTATTTCCGTGCGAACTCTATCCGTGGGAGCTTGGGCTTGAAAAATGGAATCGGCATGGATATCAAAAGGCGTTAAGACCAGCACAAGCAGACAGAGCGCGAACAGTAAGATGAGCGGCCGCTTTTGCTGCATTCCGATCTCCAGCACTAGGATTAAAACAGCCTTTAGGGCTCGTGCAAGAATTAATTGGCATTATGGCGCGAGCGCCGGGTGGGCAGATGCGAGGCGCCGCGACGCAGGCGATGTCGGTGTAAATCGTCGAGGAGCGGCAACGAAGCAGATGCCCACCCGCCGCCGCGCCCTTTCAGGCTGCGGCCCGCAGGCCCGCTGGCTTTGTTGCTCGCTCCTCACATACCACTCCGGGTATAGCTCGTCGCTCGCGCCTCGCCGGCGAGCCTGGGGGCCTGCAGCAAAATGCCAAGTAATTCTTGCGCGAGCCCTTAACTTAACAACTGCGGGGCGCTCCTGCAATTCGTAATTTCGTCGCGAACCGACAGCAAGCCAGGCCGCAAAGGCAGGGATATCGGGAAAACGATGTTACAGTCTCGCGGGTTGCTAACGCGTTCACAGTTCGCTGTTCGCAGTAGTTCGCCGTTTTCCAGTTGTCAGCAACTTACTGCGAACTGCGGCCTGCGAACTTTTGCGTACAGAGAGACCCCCAGACTCATAAATGTGATATTCTCAAAAGGATGGGCAGATACGAGTTCTTCGATCATGTGGCAGATGTAGGGATGCGGATCCGGGCGGACTCGCCTCAGGACCTGTTCCTTACGGCCGCTCAAGCCCTGATGGCCTGGGTTGGTCCGCCGCCGGAAGGCCGGACATTGGAAGACAAACTTGCCGTGGAGGCTGAAGACAGGGAGGAGTTGCTCGTCCGCTGGTTACAGGAGATTCTCTGCCGGTTTCACTTGGATCATGCCTATCTCACGGGCGCTCGGGATCTCACCGTTGATCTCGAGCGAAGAAGAATCGAGGCTTCGATTCTCAGCAAGATCTGGGACGAGGAGAAGCGCAACAACTATCAGGAAGTCAAGGCGATTACTTACCACCAGCTCAGGATCGAGCAGCAAGGCTCGGAATGGCTGGCTGCTGTTATTCTCGACATTTAAACTCAATAGGTTTGAGAACTGGTCGAAGGAGATGCCGGCGTGGAACTCAAACGGATTAATCCATATCTCTGGGAAATCCCCCGGGAAGGGAACATGCGTGTCCCGGGCAGAATCTACGCAACGCGGGAACTCCTGGCGGACAGCAAAAGCGACGAGAGTTTGCAGCAGGTTCGTAATGTCGCCCATCTGCCGGGAATTGTTAAGTACTCGATCGCCATGCCCGACATCCATTGGGGCTACGGCTTTCCAATTGGTGGAGTGGCTGCGACCCGACTCTCCGATGGCGTGATATCGCCGGGTGGTGTCGGCTACGACATCAATTGCGGGGTTCGTCTCATCGCGACCAGTCTGGTCTATAGCGAAATCCAAGACAAACTCCCAGATATTGTTGAACGACTCTACCAGACGATTCCAGCCGGTGTCGGTTCGTCAGGCGCGGTCAAGCGCTTGAGCCACGCGGATCAGCGGCGTGTTCTCGAGACGGGGGCCCGTTGGGCCGTCGAGCAGGGATATGGCACCTCCGAGGATCTGCAGTTCACCGAAGAAGGCGGCTGCCTCCAAGGTGCGGATCCCGACGTTGTCAGCGACAGGGCTAAGGAAAGAGGTTCCACTCAGCTTGGTACTCTTGGCAGCGGAAATCACTTCCTGGAAATCGACGTCATTGACGAGATCTTTCTTCCGGAAGAGGCGGAGGTTTTCGGGCTGCGACAGGGCAACCTGGCGCTTTTCATCCACTCCGGCTCGAGAGGGCTGGGATATCAGGTCTGCGATGACTTTCTAGCTGTCATGGGAAAGGCCATGCGCAAGTACAACATCGAGCTTCCGGACCGCCAACTGGCCTGCGCCCCGCTGAGCTCGGAGGAGGGGAAGCGCTACCTTGCCGCCATGGCCGGTGCCGCCAATTTCGCCTGGGCCAACCGTCAGGTCATGATGAGCCTTGCTGAGAAAGCCCTGCTCGAGGTCCTCAACACCACCCCGAGGAATCTCGGTTTCCGCCTCATTTACGACGTATGTCACAACATCGCCAAGTTCGAGCGGCATCGAGTAGACGAAGGCGAGCAGATCCTTTGCGTCCATCGAAAGGGCGCCACCCGTGCCTTCCCACCCGGATCACCTAAGATCCCGGAGTTATATCGTTCCGTCGGCCAGCCCGTCCTGATCCCAGGGGACATGGGGACCGGTTCTTATGTGCTGGTGGGAACCCAGCAAGCGATGGAAGAGACCTTCGGAAGCAGCTGCCATGGCGCGGGTCGAGTGCAGAGCAGGACCCAGGCGCTCAAGCAGGGGCAGGGAAGGGATCTTTTTGGGGAGATGCGAGAAAAGGGCGTCATCGTAATGGCTACGGGGCGACGAACCGTTGCGGAGGAGATGCCTGAGGCTTACAAGAACATTCACGCCGTGGTGGACGCGATCGTGCAAGCGGGCATCAGCCGGAAGGTCGCGCGCCTTCGCCCCGTTGGGGTGATAAAAGGGTGAAGACAACGTGTCAGGTCTGGAAATCGATGTTGTTGGGAAGAGAATGCAAGACAGGTGATCTCCCGGGCCTGACACTTGCCATTAATACAAGTAATTAAAGGTACTTGACAGGAAGAGACGCACATATTAAATACCTCTTTCCAACTTACAAGGAGGATGAATAATGGCTGGCAAAAAACTGGTGTTTAGTGAAGATGCGCGCAGCTCAATGCTGCGCGGAGTGAATATCCTCGCCAACACGGTCAAGGTCACCCTCGGACCTCGCGGGCGGAATGTGTTGCTGTCGAAGAAATTCGGCTCTCCGATTGTCACGAAGGACGGAGTCACCGTCGCCAAGGAAATCGAATTGAAGGAGAAGATCGAAGACATCGGTGCTCGGATGGTGCGTGAAGTAGCAAGCAAGACCTCCGACATCGCCGGCGATGGAACCACCACAGCCACGGTTCTAGCCCAAGCCGTTTTCCGCGAAGGTCTTAAAAATGTCGCCGCGGGCGCGAACCCGATGGCACTGAAGCGGGGCATTGACCTGGCCGTCGAGGCGGTGGTGGCCGAGATCAAGAAGATGAGCAAGAAGGTGAAAGGCAAGGAAGATATTGCCAACGTAGCCACGATCTCAGCTAACGGGGACAGGAAGATCGGTCAGCTTCTAGCCGAAGCCATCGAAAAAGTCGGGAACGATGGTGTCGTGACAGTAGAGGAAGCCAAGTCGATGCAGACGGAGCTCGAAGTTGTGGAAGGGATGCAGTTCGACCGCGGCTACCTCTCGGCCTACTTCGTAACCAACCAGGACCGGATGGAATGTGTGTTGGAAGAACCCCTCATTCTCATTTATGAGAAGAAGATCTCCGCGCTGAACGACCTGCTTCCGCTACTGGAAAAGGTGTCACACACGGGCAAGCCACTGCTCGTTATTGCCGAGGAGCTTGAGGGCGAGGCCTTGGCAACGCTGGTAGTCAACAAGCTTCGCGGAACCTTCAAATGCGCAGCGGTAAAGGCGCCCGGCTTCGGCGACCGGCGCAAGGCAATGCTGGAGGATATTGCTACCCTGACCGGCGGAAAGTTCCTGTCCGAAGATCTTGGAATCAAGCTTGAAAAAGTGCAGATTGGGGATCTTGGCAGGGCTAAGAGTGTAGTCATCGACAAAGACAACACTACCATTATTGAGGGCGCCGGCAGGAAGAGCGAGATTGCCGGCCGCCTCGCAACTATCAAGAAGCAGATCGAGGAAACCACTTCCGATTATGATCGTGAAAAACTGCAGGAACGCCTGGCAAAGCTGTCCGGTGGCGTGGCGGTCATCCGTACGGGCGCTGCCACTGAAACCGAGATGAAGGAGCTTAAGGCGAGAGTGGAAGACGCTCATCACGCCACTCGCGCGGCCATTGAGGAAGGGATCGTTGCAGGTGGCGGAGTCGCATTGCTCCGGGCGCAGCAAGTTGTCGATGAGCTGAAGCTGGAAGGCGACGAGAAGACCGGCGCCATGATCGCCCGGGCCGCTCTCGAAGAACCTCTACGTATGATTGCTGAGAACGCGGGCCTCGACGGTTCGATCGTGGTCGCCAGGGTTCGTGAGGGCAAGGCGAACTTCGGCTATAACGCCGAAACGGGCGAGTACGGCGACCTGGTGCAGCAGGGCATCATTGATCCCACCAAGGTGGTTCGCGTCGCGCTCCAGAATGCGTCTTCGATCGCAGGACTGCTGCTCACGACGGAAGCCATAGTCACGGAGCTTCCTGAGCCGAAGAAAAAGGCCGCTCCTCCGATGCCGGAAGATTACGAATAATCCGATGGACACACCACAGAGACACAGAGATCACGGAGCGCGCTTCAGAGGTCTCTGTGGCCTTCGTGGCTCTGTGGTGATCGTTTTTGAGTTTGTCGCCTTCCTGGCTATCCCGTTGCTGCTGACGGCTTCTCTTCTGGCGGACGATCCCCGCGCGGAGGCGATGTTTCGCGAACTCGAAGAGAAGTTGCTCAACGAAAAATCCCTCCGTCTTAGATTCAAGATCACTTCCGAGGGTGCCGTCAACTCATCTCTTCAAGGGCAGTTGCGATTGAAGAGCGGCAACAAAGTCGAGATTGACGTCTCGGGAAGCTTCAAATCCAACCCCGTCAGCGTTCACTTTGAATCTGACGGAAAGAAAATGCGCTGGGCGCTGGCCGATCGGCAGATCGATTTGGAAACCCCGAAGGGTTTGAATCAGGCCATCATCGTCGGCTTTACAAGGATGGGACTGCTCCACAACCTGGCGATGATTCTTGGCGGTGAGCCGCCGGATCGTGCGGATGGCACGGTGGAGGATTGGGTTCAGGTGTCTGATTTTCTGTTTGCGGCTCACGATCCTTCGAGCAAGGTGAGAGGTCGTTCGATCAGGTTTCAGATCGAGGTCGATGGGAAGGGCGTCGGGGACGCTGATTACTGGATATCGCCTCTCACTCGTGTGCCGGTGGAGCGCAGGCAGACTGTCCACCTCAAGACCGGCGACATGAAGGTCGTCGAAACTTACGAATTTCCCGACTAAGGGCCTGTCAATGAATAACGTTTACACTTTGCTGCTGGCCCCCAGGCCCGCTGGCGAGGCGCGAGCGGCGAGCATACCCGGGGTGGTATG
>Ga0315277_10001118_pt1 | contig 39711 bp, 30 predicted proteins | sample YL17G05_15_MG_FD_203695 | JGI IMG/M metagenome (GOLD analysis project Ga0315277, IMG submission 203695) | Sediment microbial communities from Yellowstone Lake, YNP, Wyoming, USA - YL17G05_15 | ecosystem: Environmental > Aquatic > Freshwater > Lake > Sediment | place: USA: Wyoming | collected...
TGCCTGCGGCAGGCAGGTGAGTAATCAAGAGAGCGCAAAGCCTTTTTAAAAGCTCTCACAATAATTTCCTGAATTCGCCTGAAATGGGAGTCCGCTTGCCCGTCTTCGAATCGTAGAAGAAGATGATTGCCTGACTATGGAGGAAAAAGGGTTCGCGGGTAAGTTATCCGATTTTAAAAATTCAGACCTTTTCCATCCTTTCTCTGACGACATGTTTGAAGGCCTCGACCACAATGGGATCGAACTGCTTACCTGCATTCTTGATGATCTCTTCCATCGCCTCCCAGGGAGACATCCCCTTGCGATAAGGCCGGTCACTTGTCATCGCATCAAAGGCATCTGCCACGGATATGATACGGGCGCCTAAAGGGACATCCGCGACCTTCTTTTCCGTTTCCCCAATAGCATCCGTGAAATACTTATGGTGTGAAACAACAATGGGAACGACCTCTTTGAGGACCGACCCTACGGAAGTGAGGAGGTATGCACCTTTTACCGTATGCTCCTCAACAAGCTCCCGTTCCTCCGTTGTCAATTGGGCTGCTTTGCGAAGGATCTCGCCGCTGATTTCAACCTTTCCGATATCATGAAGTAAACCCGCCACACGAACATTCTCCACTTCTGTCCGTGGCAACTCCATCGCTATTCCGATCTCCATGGCCAATTCCGAGACCCGGACTGAATGGCCTTTGGTATAACGATCCGTGGATTCGAGATATTTGGAGAGAATTTCTAAAACTCCGATGTAAGCATTTTTTAGGTCTTTCATGCGGCGTTCGCTCTGTTCATAAAGCGTTCCCACTGCAATGCTCGCCAGAATAAGAAACCCACCCCATGACAAGATCTGTGCAACGCTTTTGAAAAGATCCTGTTTCCCGAAGAACTCGTCCGGGAAAATCAATGCGGAGATGACAACCATAAGAATGGAGAAGACGGCGATGAGGACGCCTAACCGTCGCCCCAGGAAATACCCTGAAGCGAGAACCGGGAGGTAGTAGAAATTGAGCACGATCGACTTCTCTTCAAAAAGATAGGTTCCAATAAAGGCAGCCATTAAAATAATAACGACGAGAAACTTCTCGAAATGCTTAAGAATAAATCCCTTGACCTGTTCCATATTTCCCCCTGTTTCGGATATTCAACCTATTCCCTTTTATTTTAATTACCCTCAAGTATATCATTGGCTAAATATGATGTTTGTATCTATTTCCCCTCGTTGATGTCAAGCATTTTGTGTACTCACTCTTTGAGGATAGATTTTAAATCTATGTTAGTTGCAGGTTTTAATTAGAGTCTGTTTATAAATGTCTTTTTCCGTCATGCCGGACTTGATCCGGCATCCAGAGGCCCTTGAAAACACTGGATTCCGGCTTTCGCCGGAAAGACGACTTTTTAAAAAACCGTAGTTTATAAACAGACTCTAATTAATTTTGATGAGTGCTTTAGGAAAAAATCGAATTTTGTTGTAAAATAGATAAAAATTATAAAGAATAGGAGCCTTATCCATGGCCCAAACTAATTCATCGCTCCCGACGGATTTTATAAGGGATATTATCGACGAACATCTGAGAACCAACAGATACCAGGGTCGTGTGGCGACACGATTCCCCCCCGAGCCGAATGGATACCTTCATATCGGGCATGCCAAATCCGTCTGCCTCAATTTCGGCATCGCCGCCCAGTACGGAGGCACCTGCAATTTACGGATGGATGATACGGACCCGAGTGGTGAATCCCTTGAATATGTTGAATCGATCATCAACGACGTCCGCTGGCTGGGCTTCGACTGGGAAGATCGCCTCTTCTATGCCTCCGACTACTTTGAGCAACTCTATCAATTTGCGGTCCAGCTGATTAAAAACGGCAATGCTTATGTCTGCAGTCTGAGTGCCGATGAGATCAGGGAGTACCGCGGCACCTTGACCGAGCCGGGCAAAGAGAGCCCTTATCGGAACCGCTCCACCGAGGAGAATTTAGACTTATTTGAACGGATGCGGGCAGGGGAATTTGAGGATGGGGCCCATGTCCTCCGGGCCAAAATCGATATGGCCTCCCCAAACATCACCATGCGAGATCCGGTCCTCTACCGCATCAAGCGAGCAACTCACTACCGGACAGGGGTGCAATGGTGCATTTACCCGATGTACGACTTCGCCCACTGCCTTTCGGATTCCATCGAAAAGATTACTCATTCGATTTGCACCCTGGAGTTTGAAAATAACCGTCCCTTGTATGATTGGATTCTGGATAAATTGGATGTGGAGTGTCACCCCCAGCAAATCGAATTTGCCCGGCTCAACCTCAGCTACACCCTTCTCAGCAAACGGAGGCTGATCGAATTGGTGGGGAAAGGGAGCGTGACGGGCTGGGATGATCCGCGAATGCCAACCATCGCGGGGATGAGAAGACGGGGTTACACACCCGAGGCGATCCGGAATTTCTGCGAGCGGATCGGTGTGGCTAAAAATGATAGCCTCATCGATATGGCTCTCCTCGAGCATTGTGTCCGTGAAGATTTGAATGAACGGGCACCGCGAGTCCTTGGGGTACTACGGTCCCTTCGCCTGGTTATTGACAACTACCCGGAAGATCAGGTGGAAGAATTCGACTCTCCTTATCATCCGCAGAATCCAGGGTTGGGTTCCCGGAAAGTCCCCTTCTCCCGAACTTTATATATTGAACAGGAGGATTTTATGGAGAATCCGCCCAAGAAGTTTTTCCGGCTTGCTCCCGGCAGGGAAGTCCGCCTACGTTATGGATATTTTATAAAATGTGTGAGTGTGCTGAAAGATCCCAAAACCGACGAGGTGGTTGAAGTTCACTGCACCTATGACCCGGAGACGCGAAGCGGGTTTGCTCCCGATGGGCGGAAGGTCGATGCAACCATCCATTGGGTATCGGCAGAACATTCGGTTCCCGCTGAAGTGCGTCTTTACGACCGTCTTTTCAGGGTCGCCAATCCAATGGGTGAAGACGATGATTTTACGAAATTTCTGAACCCGAAATCGTTCGAAAGGATTGATTCATGCCGATTGGAGTCGAGCCTGAAAGGTGCGGCACCGGGAAGCCGATACCAGTTTGAAAGGCTCGGCTATTTCTGTGTGGATTCAAAAGATTCTTCTCCTGGAGGACTTGTGTTCAATAGGATTGTCACGCTTCGCGACTCCTGGGCTAAAGTGGCTAGCCGCGAAAATAAATAGCCGATATGATGTGCGGTGTCGGGCAACGGAAATACGGTATTTCCCGTCAACGTTCCTGTTGTCAGGCTAATAATGTTTTTAAATTTTTCAGGATCTCCTGGACCGGAACAATTTCAATTTTGCCCTCATACATTCGCCGATTCCCCATGTAAACGAAATACGCCTTTGCCATAGGATAATCCGCCAAGAATGATTTCAATCCCCCCAGCATGTTTGATGTTATTCTGGATGTTCTTTTTATTTCAAAAGAGAGCAACCCTTTAGGGCCATACAGGACAAAGTCCACTTCTCTACCGTTGGAAGTACGCCAGCAAAAAATCTTATACCTAAAATCCATGGCATCATTAAGGGCAATGAGCTCTTGAAGGAAGAGGGTTTCCAGAGCGATTCCATCCACCTCTTCCGGTGCATCGAGTGGACCCATAGGTCTCAAAACCCTATAGACTCCGACATCAAAAAAATAATATTTGGGATGCACTGCAAGTCTTCTTTTTGCCTTCTTAGAGAAAATGGGTATCCGGTAGCCGATCATAAGATCCTCAAGGATCGAAAAATAACTCTCAACGACCTTTCTCTCGACATGACATTCCCGCGCCACAGAAGAGATGCTCAAAACAGACCCCTGCGAAAAACTCACCGCCTCCAGGAATCGAGCAAATGCCGACAGGTTTCTTGTAAGCCCTTCCTGACGGATTTCTTCCTCGAGGTAGGTCTTCACATAGGCCTCAAGATATTTTTTCGGATCGAGTTCTGTGTAAACGCTGGGTAATTGACCGTACTTAAGGGAATGCTCCAACCGAAAATCCCCTTCCAATTCAATGACTGATAAAGGATGCATAGAAAGCGTTAATGCCCGACCGGCCAGAAGATTTGGTCCTTTTCTTTTCAGTTTCCGGGGGCTGGACCCAGTGAGAATAAAATGATATTTCTTGGTCTCAATTAAACGGTGGACCTCATGCAAAAGGTCGGGGATGCGCTGAATTTCATCAATAATCACCCAGTCTTTGAAATCAGGAGGGATAAAATTCGACAACCGTTGCGGATTCGCTGTTAAATCATTAAACAGCTCAGCTTCTAATAAATCGATATAGACAGCCTTTGGAAATGCCGACCTAACCCACGTGGTCTTACCGGTTCCCCGGGGACCGAACAAAAAGAAACTTTTTGCTTTGGGGGGGCCGATCAATCTGGAATACATGATTCCATTTTACATAGATATTTGGAATTGTCAAGTTAATTTCACAGGTCTAAATACCGTAAAAGTTCACCCGCTTCACATATGCTATCGCTTGATACTTGTAATTAAAAACGGGTTTAGCTTCAATGAGCTAAACCCGTTTTTAATTCTATGGCTGGGGGATGAGGGCTCGAACCTCAATTCACGGAGTCAGAGTCCGTTGTCCTACCATTGAACGATCCCCCAGTTTTAGTTCGGAGTTCGCCTGCCTGCACGAAGCGTTTCGGCGAAGGCAGGGAGTGGGGAGTTCGGAGTTAACATCTAAAATATATCATCAAAAAATCAATTGATCAACTCCGAAGGATTTTATGTTTAAGTATCCCCAATAGATTTTCCGTTGGAATTTCTTCCTGGGATTTATCTTTCATATTCCTTAAAACCGCCCTGCCCTTTTCCAATTCTTCCTCGCCCAGGATGAGGACATATCGAGCTTTCAATTTATCCGCCCGCCTCATCTGGCTCTTCAGGCTTTTTCCCTCGTAGTCAAATTCAGCCCGGATCCCTTCGACGTGGAGCTGATTAGCCAGCCGGTAGGTCTCCTTATGAGTCTCCTTGCCGTGGGCGGCGATGAAGAGATCGGGATACTGGATAAATTCCTTATCTTTCGGCAACAGGGAAACCAGTCTCTCCATACCGATGGCAAACCCGATTCCCGGAACATCAAGACCCCCGATCTCCTGAAAGAGGTTGTCGTACCTCCCCCCGCCGGTGACGGCGTTCTGGGAGCCGAGAGCATAGGAAACCACCTCAAAAGCGGTCCGGGTGTAATAATCCAGTCCCCGGACCATTCCCGGATTCAAAACATAATCAAGGCCTGCCATCGAAAGATACTCTTTTACCCTGCTGAAATGGTTCTGGCATTCGTCGCAGAGGAAGTCCATCACTTTCGGGGCACCTGTAATGGCTTCCTGACAGGTCTCGACCTTGCAGTCAAAGATCCGAAGAGGATTGGCCTGAAGCCTCCTCTGACAATCTTCGCACAGTTGAAAAGATTTTTTCACTAAAAAAGCCTTTAATCCTTCCCGATACTGTGGCCGACAGTCGCGGCATCCCAAAGAATTAATCTGAAGCTCAAGTTTTTCGAGACCCACCCTTTTCAGAAAATGGATGAGCATGAGGATGACTTCAGCATCCACCATGGGATTTCCCACACCGAAAACCTCAGCATCAATCTGATAGAACTGTCGGTAGCGGCCTTTCTGGGGCCTTTCATACCGGAACATCGGACCGATACAATAGAGTTTTGCCACAGGGTCGAAGGTGTAGAGTTTATGTTCTAAATAGGCTCTGGCCATTGAGGCTGTGGCTTCAGGACGGAGAGTCAGGGAGTTACCGCTTTTGTCAATAAAGGAATACATCTCCTTCTCAACAATGTCAGTAGCCTCGCCGATGCCTCGGGAGAAAAGCTCTGTCCGTTCGGCGATAGGAATTCGAATCTCTGAAAAACCAAACCCTTCAAATACCTCTCGGGCTGTTCTTTCAACAAACTGCCACTTCCCGATCTCATCAGGAAGGATGTCGTTGAAACCACGAATGGCTTTGATTTCCATAGAATGATTCCTCAGTGTTCGTAATTTAGCCCATCCCTCCTGAAAAGTCAAAAATGAAACGGTTGATTATCATGGGAATTTAGGATAATTATTAATCAATATCATTCGCTATCATTCGATCCATTCGTTTAATATTTAAAGGAGAACCCATGAAGATCAATCCGCAGATTTATAGAGAATACGATATCCGGGGAGTGGTGGATAAGGACCTGACACCCGATATCGTCCGGCAGCTGGGCAAAGGATTCGGAACTCATATGGCTGGGTTGGGCAAAAAATCGCTCGTTGTCGGAAGGGACGGAAGGCTTAGTTCAGAGGTCTTCAGTGAGTCACTGAGCGAGGGCTTAATATCAACCGGATGCGATGTGGTGAATATCGGCGTCTGTCCCACCCCGGTCTACTACTTCTCCCTCTTCCATCTAAACAAGGATGGGGGGATCATGGTGACGGGTAGTCATAATCCCCCCGAGTTTAATGGCTTCAAGGTCTCTGTGGGAAAAAGCACCATCTTTGGCGAAGAGATACAGAATCTGGGACGACTGGTTAAAGAGGGTGACTTTGCCACCGGCAGGGGAAATCTTTCAGAAGCCGGGGTCATCCAAGCCTATCAGGATTATCTTAAGAAAAACATCCGCTTTGAAAAGAAGTTGAAGGTCGTCATCGACGCAGGGAATGGAACCGGTGGAGTGGTCGCCGGGCCGCTCCTCAGGGACCTGGGGTGCGAGGTGGAAGAACTCTATTGCGAGATCGATGGCCGGTTCCCCAACCATTTCCCTGATCCCACCGTCCCTGATAATTTAAAATACCTTATCGACCGGGTATTAAAAAGCAGGGCGGATGTTGGAATCGGTTATGATGGCGATGCGGATCGGATCGGCGTGGTGGATGATCAGGGCAATATCATCTGGGGCGACCAACTGATGATTCTTTTTGCCAGGGAGATACTGAAAAATCAAACAGGGGCGACTTTCGTTGCCGAGGTCAAATGCTCCCAGAATCTGTTTGCCGACATTGAAAAACATGGCGGAAAGGCCATCATGTGGAGAACAGGCCACTCCCTGATAAAAGAGAAGATGAAGGAAGAAAAGGCCGTTCTGGGAGGGGAGATGAGCGGTCACATCTTTTTTGCCGACCGTTATTTCGGTTTTGACGATGCCATCTATGCGTCATGCAGGCTTCTCGAACTCCTTTCGAAAACGGAGAAGAAGCTGTCCCAGCTTTTCGAAGATGTTCCGAAAACCTTCATCACTCCGGAAATTCGGGTCTCTTGTCCTGACGAGATCAAATTTAAGGTGGTGGAAAAGGTAAAGGAAGAACTGAGAAAGGACCACTCGATCATCGATGTGGATGGAGTGAGGGCTCAGTTCGGAGATGGCTGGGGGCTGGTCAGGGCGTCCAATACTCAACCGGTATTGGTGCTTCGATTCGAAGCCCTTTCGGAAAAGAGACTCCAGCAGATTAAACAGCTCGTCGAGGAGAAGGTGAAATCTGCCGTTTCCACACTTCAAACCATTTGAAGGGGATCGAAATCGAGATATCTCAAGCAATCTTTTTAGGTATCGTTCAGGGGCTTACGGAATTCCTTCCTATCAGCAGTTCCGGCCATCTTGTCTTCTTTCAATCCCTCTTCGGGATGGAAGAACCCCAACTCTTCTTCGATGTGATGCTTCACTTCGGAACCCTCCTTGCAGTAATGGTCTATTTCAGGAGGGATATCAGTGGCATCATTCGTGGGATAGGATCAATGCTTACTGGAAAAAGAAAAGATGAGGAAGGAATAAAATTCTTCTTCTTGATTCTCGTTGCCACTATTCCCACGGGTCTGATGGGATTCCTCTTCAAGGACTGGTTCGAATCTCTCTTTTCTAAGCCTAAAATCGTAGGCGGGATGCTTCTCATCACTGGTGTCATCCTCATGCTCACTCGTTTGAAAAAGAACGAAGGAAAATCTATTGAAAAGATGAAATGGATCGATGCCCTTCTGATCGGAGTAGCGCAGGGAATTGCCATCATCCCCGGAATCTCCCGATCCGGAGCAACCATCTCCATGGGCCTTTTCTGCGGCCTGAACCGGGAGCTTGCTGGGAGATTCTCCTTTCTCCTATCAATCCCTGCCATCCTGGGCGCCACTCTATTGGAATTCAAAAAAATGGATTCAGCCCCGGATATAGCGACGGTCCTGATCGGTACTGCGACCGCTTTTGTGATAGGGACTATCGCTTTGGCATTTCTGATGAGACTTATCAAGGCTGGAGGACTATTCTATTTTTCCTATTACTGCTTCGGTGTGGGGTTATTGATGATTCTCCTGGTCAGTTAAGGATAAAAAAATTTATGGATTTTCCGGGCTAGTTTATAATTCATTGTTAGGGCTTTGCTCAACTCTTCAACTGTGGCTTCTTTAATTTTTTCTGCGCTTCCAAAGAATCTTAGCAACTCCCTCTGCCTCACTTTCCCTATTCCCGGAATCTCTTCCAGGACGGATCGTATGGTCCCCCTCTTTCTCACCTTCTTATGATAGGTGATGGCAAAGCGGTGGGCTTCGTCACGGATCCGGTCGAGAAAGTGGAGGAGTGGAGACTGTTTCCCCAAAATGATCGGCTCCTTATATTGGGGATGGAAGATCTTTTCGCCTGACGTTTCAATGTGAAAACGGTGGTCTCCTACCCTTTTCGCTTTAGCCAAGCTTAGGAGATCGACCTCTTTGATCCGGAGTTCTTTAAACACCTCCTGTGCCACATTCAACTGCCCTCTTCCTCCGTCCAGTAAGACCATATCAGGAAGATCATGCTCTTCGACAGCCCTTCGATAGCGACGGAGGAGCACCTCATACATCATTCCGTAATCGTCCGCTCCTTCCACGGTCTTGATCCTGAAATGGCGGTATCGCTCTTTGGTGGGTTGCCCATCTTCAAAGGAAACCATCGATCCCACTGCATCGCCACCCTGGAGATTGGAAATATCGAAAGCCTCAATCCTTTTAGGGGTTCTGTTGAGGTTGAGTTTTTCCTTCAGGGCTTTAAGGAGTTTCCCCCTCTCCTCTTCATAATCAGTTTTTGCAATAAGAAACTTCTCGGCATTATCACAGGCCATCTGGAGAAGTTCCTTCTTATCCCCCTTTTGGGGAACCAGGATCCAGACTCTTTTCCCTTTCATCTTTGTCAACCATTCCTCTGCGAGGCCCTGTTCGGGGATGGATTTCGGGATCAAAATCCGTTCCGGGATGAATCGATCTTCGCGATAGTACTGCCGGAGAAAGGAAGAGAGGACCTCCTCGTCAGGAAGACCTGTGGAAGGAAAAGTAAAGCCCTTACCTCCTAAGAGCTTCCCTGCCCTGACAAAAAGGGGATGGATGACAACAGTATGATCCTCTCGATGAAACCCGATCACATCCTGATCAACGAAGTCACGGGAAACGATTTTCTGTTTCTCAATCACCTTTTTGATATGCTCGATCTGATCGCGGCTCCTGGCAGCCCTCTCAAAATGGAGCTGTTCCGACTCCTTATCCATCTTCTTCTTCAATCTCGCGAGGAGATCTCTGTTCTTACCTTCGAGAAACATCCTTGTCTGACGGATGATTTCCCTGTACTGAACCGGATCGATCTTCCCGCAACAGGGTCCAGAACAACGTTCCATCTCATAATTGATACAGGGTCTCATGCGATTTGAGAATTTGGTATGGTGGCAGGTGCGAATGGGAAAGATTCTCCGGATCAGTTTCAAAGTCTCCCTCAGTGAGGTCGCCGAGGAATAAGGACCGAAGTAAAGGGATCGATCCTTCTTAATCTTTCTCACAATGCTGAGGGTTGGAAACTCTTCTTCGACAGAGAGTCTGAGACAGGGATACCTCTTGTCATCCCTCAACTTCAAATTGTACCGGGGATGATGTTCCTTGACGAGGTTGTCCTCCAGGATCAGTGCCTCCTTCTCCGTATGGGTCACGATTGTCTCGATGTCTGCCGCCTTTTCTAACATCACAGAGGTCTTCGTACCCTTCTCAGAGGGCTTTTGGAAATAGGACCTAACCCGGTGCCTGATATTCCCTGCCTTCCCCACATAGAGGATTGTCCCTTGCCTGTCTTTAAACAAATAGACACCAGGTTGAGTGGGAAGGTGTCCAATTTTTTGTTCTAAAAGGTTTATAAAGTTTTGAATTTTCTTCTGCATTCTGCCTACTGCTTTCTGCATTCTTTCTTCCGGACTCTATCTCATCCTCAACTCCATCTCTTCAAGCCTCTGAATCTTGTCCCGGAGTTCGGCGGCGTGCTCGAACTCCAGACGCATGGCTGCCTCTTTCATTTCCTTCTTCAACTTTTGAACCATCGTTGGAATTTCTTTGATGGAAGCATACTCTTCTTTAATATCCGAAACAGCAGGAACAGTGAAATAGTCCGCTTCATAAATAGAAGCCAATATATTCCGGACTGATTTTTTGACACTCTGCGGAATGATCTTATATCTGCTGTTATATTCTTCTTGTATCTTCCTTCTCCGGTTCGTCTCCAGAATGGCCTGATCCATCGCGCCTGTCATCTTATCTGCGTAAAGGATCACCTGACCATTTATATTTCTTGCGGCCCGACCAAAGGTTTGAATCAAGGACTTCTCTGATCGAAGAAAACCCTCCTTGTCCGCATCCAGGATGGCCACCAGGGAGACCTCCGGAAGGTCAAGACCCTCTCTCAGAAGGTTGATCCCGATGAGAACATCAAATTCCCCCAGGCGAAGCTCTCTGATGATCTCCACCCGGTCAAGTGTGTCGATATCCGAATGAAGATATTTCACCTGGACTCCCAGATCCGCATAATATTCGGTCAGATCTTCTGCCATCCGTTTGGTAAGGGTGGTAACAAGCACCCTCTCCTTTCTTTTCACCCTCTTTCGGATCTCCTCCAAAAGATCATCAACTTGATTCTTCGCCGGTTTAACTTCAAGAAGAGGATCGCTCAGTCCGGTCGGACGGATGATCTGCTCCACCACTCCCCCCTTGCTTTTTTTCATCTCGTAATCACTTGGAGTAGCAGAGACATACACCACTTGATTGACACGCTTCTCAAACTCCTCGAACATCAGTGGCCGGTTGTCCAGCGCCGAAGGAAGACGAAACCCATAATTTACCAACGTCTCTTTCCGCGACCGGTCTCCCCTGTACATCCCAATCAATTGAGGGATGGTCACATGGCTTTCATCGATGAATAGAAGGAAATCCTCCGGAAAGTAATCGAGCAGGACAGGAGGAGGTTGGCCAGCCTCTCTTCCTGTGAGATGACGGGAATAATTTTCAATTCCCTGGCAGTAACCCAGTTCCCGAAGCATCTCCAGATCGAAGTTCGTCCTCTGCTCCAGCCTCTGGGCTTCTAACAACAGGTTTTGCGATTTTAACCAGACAACCCTTTCCTTCAACTCTTCCTTGATGTTCTGAATGGCTGTCCGGAGCCGATCCGGAGGAGTAACATAATGGCTTCCCGGATAGATGGGAACCTTTTCCAGGGGCTGGAGGACCTTTCCCTTTAAAGGATCGATCTCAGAGAGGGCCTCCACTTCGTCTCCGAAAAGCTCGATGCGGATCGCCCGGTTTTCCTCATGGGCAGGAAAGACCTCAATCACATCGCCACGAACCCGGAATGTCCCCCGATGAAAATCAATGTCATTTCGTTCATACTGAATATCCACCAGTTTTGAAAGGATCTCCTCCCGTGAAATAGCCATCTCCCTCTCCAGATAGAGGAGCATCCCATGGTAGGCTTCGGGGGATCCCAACCCGTAGATGCAGGAGACGCTGGCGACAATGATGACATCGTTTCTTTCAAGAAGGGAGCGGGTGGCGGAGTGCCGCATCTTATCGATCTTTTCGTTGATCTGCGTGTCCTTCTCGATATAGGTATCGGTCGAAGGAATGTAGGCTTCGGGCTGGTAATAGTCGTAATAACTGACAAAAAACTCAACAGCATTCTCCGGAAAGAGTTCTTTGAATTCACCATAAAGCTGTGCCGCAAGGGTTTTATTATGGGAGATGACCAGCGCAGGTTTCTGGACCTTTTCGATCACATTGGCCATGGTGAAGGTCTTGCCGGAGCCAGTCACGCCCAGAAGGACCTGGTGTGGGGCTCCTTTCAAAACAGCCCTGCTCAATTTCTCGATGGCCTGGGGTTGATCACCTTTTGGTTTGTATTCGGAGATGAGCTTGAATCGGTTCATGCAATCATTTTACAACAAAAAGAAGAAAGGGAAAAGGAGGGTAAACCCCGTTAGAAATTTTAGCGGGGTTAGATTTCTAACGGGGTAAAAGGAGTCATTGTTCCCTGTTTCGCTTAATTCGGAGCAAAGTTCCTTATATCTGAAACAGGTAACAATATGGTCATTTACAATGCCGATAGCTTGAAGATGGGCATAAATGATCGTTGAACCTATGAATCGGAAGCCTCGATGGATCAAATCCTTACTGATTTGATCCGATAGCGAAGTCCTGGCGGGTATTTCAGAGATTTTTTTCCAGCGGTTGATGATGGGTTTGTTATTCACGAAGCCCCAGATATATCGATCGAAGCTGCCGAATTCTTTTTGAATCGCAAGAAAACATTTAGCGTTATTGATCGAAGCCTCAATTTTTCTCCGATTCCTTACGATTCCGGCATTGGATAATAATTTTCTTATCTTTTGATCATTGTACTTTGAAACCTTAACAGGATCGAAATGATCATAGGCTTTTCGATAATTTTCTCTTTTCATGAGGATGGTAGACCAGCTTAAACCGGCCTGGGCAGATTCGAGCACTAAGAATTCAAAATGCCGATTCTCATCATGGACCGGAGTTCCCCACTCTTCATCGTGGTACCTGAGATAGATTTCATTTGTCGTCTGCCACGGGCATCTATTCACATCTACTCCGGATCTCTTTCTCTCAGCCTTTGTTGTTGGAGTTTTCAGGTTTCAGTTTCTTCTGAACCCCTGAGGAATAGACGATGATGGCCGATTCTCCATCGACCGGGCACTTGTTCTCACAGATGCCGCATCCCGTGCACTTCTCCTCTTTCACTATAGGCCGTTTCTTATCATCGCCTATGATCGCATGATAGGAACACTGCTCATTGCAGACGAGGCAGATCTTATCCGTATCCCAGGCAATGCACCGGGTCTTGTCGATATGAGCAACCCCGATCTGAATGAGCCGTTTCTCTTCGATGCTGAGAGGCCGAATCGCTTCGGTGGGGCAAACCCTTCCGCAAAAATTGCAGAACTCTTCACAATATCCGACCCGGGAAACCAGCCTGGGCGTATAGAGCCCTGATAGACCCGCTTCTAAAAATGTCGACTGAAGGGCATTGTTCGGACAGACCTTCAGGCACTCCCCACAACCTGTGCAGACGGCGACAAACTCCTCTTCCGGCAGGGATCCCGGTGGACGGATCAGCCGATTATTCTTCAAACCGCTCTCTGACTGGAGTGGATTGGTCTTGATCATCAGTGCGGAAAGACTGCCAAAAGCAATGGACCCCAGAACATATCTCCTCGAGAGACTGACCCTCTCTTCGCTTTTCCAAACCGGAATTCCCCATCGAAATGAGACGGCATGGGGCGGACATTCGAGACATTTGAAACAGGAGATGCAGTCCTGTTGGTGGTAGTTTTTAGGAGCCCTTTCAGGGATAGCTCCCACAGGACACTCCTTCACACACTTCTGACAGTCAGTGCAATCATCGGTGACGGATCGTTTGAGAATCCGGAGACGGGAGAAAACCGAGAAAAGAGTCCCGAGGGGGCAGAGATAACGACACCAGAACCTCTTCTGGATCACTCCGAGGGCCAATATGCCGACGAAAAAGATGAAGATGAAGAGATTGACCTTAAAGACGGGCAAGGGGATGTTCGACATGAAGAAAGGATTCTTTGGAAGGAAGCTCTGAACCTGCGGGAGAAGATGATTAAAGATATAGATCGCAGGAGGGTAAAAGGAGATAATCAGGGTCCTCGTAAGCAGACTGATGGGATCGAGAAGGTACATCACCTGGAAAGCCATGAGGCCCGCAATGATGGAGAAGATGAAGACTCCGTAGCGAAACCTCCTGAGGGGTTGATCGTCGAACGCTTTAGCCCGCTTCTTTTCCCGGAAGAGGAGTCGATCGAAGAAGTCGATGACCGCTCCCATGGGGCAGAACCATCCGCAGAAGAAGTTTCCGAAGATCATCACAAGGAGGAGCACCCCGAAGGCAGGAAGCATCCTCAGGATCACATCTTTCTTAGTCAGTACCGTAATGATTCCAATGAAGGGATCGAGTCTAAGATAGAGATCGACCGGAATCCTTATCTCCATCGGAAAAGCGGTCTTGATGACCAGATAGAGAAGAAAGAGGAAGGAAAGGGCTTGAACCGTTCTTCTCAGTAGAGGGATCCACCGGTTCATGTCGCGCTAACCTTTTTTACACGAACTTTTGCGAGGTCGATTTCGCCCAACCCCAAATCAGAAGCCAGTTTGACAAACTTGACTTCCTCTGGCCTGAAAGGTTTCCCGGTTTTTGGATGTTTAAACAGCGAGGCGGAGTAGGCATCTACCGCCACAATGTCTGTGGATGCGATCACCTCGACGGGATCTTCGGTCTTCCCGGGTCCCTTTGGGCCATTCGTGGTAAGAATTCTGATGGCATCGACTATGACCAGGTCGGGTTTCCGGAGCGTATTAATATCGGCGATGCATTGATGGAGATCGATTTTATGTAATTGCTCCATGTCCCACACGATTCCGATCAGGTTCTTCATCCCGAGGGTGAGTTCCGTAGCAAAATGCTGTTTGGGAATCGGGAGGTTGATGAAGACATCCGCTTCAATCACATCCCTGAGGATCTCAGCGGTTTTAAGTTTTTTCGCTTTCGGAATTTCCACTTTTTTATAGACATTCCTGCCATGGCCGGATAGGACATCTGCCCCTGCCTTCTGCCCAGCTTCTTTTAGCCCAGATCTTGAAAAACAAAACTGATAATTATCGCAGGTATGGTCCCAAACTGCCACCCGCTTTGCCCCTGCCTCATAGCACATCTTGATCAAGGATGAAAAGAGCTCAGGGTTATTGGTGCAGGCCTGCTCGGGTGTCCTCGCCCAGGCAATATTCGCCTTGATCACAACCCTCTGCCCCTTCTTCACGAACCGGCCCATTCCACCCAGTGGAGCCATGGCGGCCTGAAGAAGTTGGGAAGGACTCCCGCTTTTGGCAATCACGAGGTCGGCTTCACCTGAAGCATGGGCAAGTGTTCCATAAAACGGAAGTGTATCAAGCATAAAAGGAATGGCTGTTGCAGTCGCCGCCCCTTTAATAAATTGTCTCCGTGTCAGTTTTTTACCTGGAGATTTATCCATGAAATGGTTTCCTCCTCAACTTTTTGTTGATTTATTATTTCAACTCCAAAATCCGCAATGACCTCATGGGTTCAATATCAATCGCGAGGCTCCTTTATCCGTTCCGAACCAGATGCTATTCTTATCCTCTGCCGCATAGAAGACATCGTTGCTCAGGAGCCCATCCGCCGCAGTCAGAGACTCCCACTGCCCCGTTGGAAGGTCGTAAAGGCTCACTCCAATATCCCTGCAGACAAGGACCTTTTCCTTGGTCACCGCAAGGGACTGAATCCCTCCATTCTTCAAAGAATCGGTGGGCTCCAGCCTCTTCCAGCGGTCTGAGGCAGGGTCATACTCAAAGAGATTGCCTCCGACCCCACCTGCCCAGATCCGTTGCCCAACCTTCACCAGGGCTTTGATCTCGACCTCCATTAACCCCTCTTTCTCCGAGTAGTTTTTCCAGGTCCTCTTTATTTTTTGGAGCCGACTGATCCCCCCGCTCGTTGCCATCCAGACGAAATCGGGCTCAATCAGAATGGAATTAACAAAATTTCCCGAAAGGCCATCCCGGGTCGAATAGAATTGTTTCCACCCCTCTGTTTTTTTATCGAGAAGGGAGAGACCTTTCTCGGAGCCCACCCAGAGGAGTTCTCCATCCACAGCGATCGCATTGACCTTTTTTGCCCGGCCGTCATTGGTGTTAAATGTTTTCCACTGAGGGCTTTTCTGGGAATGGTAGTAGGATATCCCTCCACCTCCAAATCCGTAAAAATAGGTTCCAAACCAGATGCGGTCCGTATCCGGAACGATGACAGATACATGGTTGTAGGCGAGATGGTTCTTCCAGCGGATGCTGTCTCCATCGTCTACCTTGATCGCAGGTTCGCCTTTCGTCGTGTAATGTTTATAAACCTTTTTCGACCTGTCATAGAGGGTCGCTCCACCTTCATAGGTGCCGAACCACACCTCTTCTCCCTGAATGGCAATCGAAAAGACCATATTGCTCGACAGCCCTTCTTTCTGTGTTATATGCTGAAAGGAAAGGGGCTTCTTTAATGGCCGGGCAGTGGAAGGAGTGAAAAGGGTGTGGAATAAAAAAACAAAGGTTAAGAGGAATAATAGGAAAAATCGCTTCATCTTCTCCCCTTTCTGTAAAGGGATTTGTTAAATTATGTCGAATTATTCTGAAATTTTCAATGTTCGGTGTTAAAATCTCCTAAAAAATAAGGGCTGGAAAGGAAAAAATTTATATGACCCATCTTGACAATCGACCCTTAGATGGTTAATTATAGTAAGATTCAATGTTTAAAGGGTATTTGGATACACCTGCCGCTAAGCCGGAAAGTCAGTAACCTTTTAATTTTTAAAGACATTTTAAGGAGGTGGTGCTTTAGCTTGATTATATAAAAAATCCTATTCTAATACCAATAGTACTCTATTTTCAGAATTTTCTAAGAAAGGAGAAGTAAGAGATGAAGATCAGGCCATTGCAGGACAGAGTGATTGTCAAAAGACTTGAAGAAGAAGAGAAGACAAAGGGTGGAATCATTATCCCCGATTCGGCAAAGGAGAAACCTCAGGAAGGAAAAGTGATCGCTGTTGGAAAAGGCAAGGTTACAGAGGATGGGAAGGTCATCCCCCTCGATGTGAAGGCAGGTGACAGGATCCTCTTCGGCAAGTACTCAGGGACAGAGGTGAAGATCGAAGGGGTAGAGCATCTCATCATGAAAGAAGAGGATATCTTAGGGATCATCGAAGGAAAATAGTCGTGAAACTCAATTTTAAGAAAGAAATGGAGGTAGGTTACAATGGCAAAGGAACTGAGATTTGGTCAGGAAGCCCGTAATTCAATATTGCGGGGAGTAAATATCTTAGCGGATGCGGTCAAAGTGACGTTGGGGCCAAAGGGCAGGAATGTCATTTTAGAGAAGTCCTTTGGATCTCCAATCGTAACAAAAGACGGTGTCACGGTAGCAAAAGAGATTGACCTCGAAGATAAATTTGAAAACATGGGAGCCCAGATGGTGAAGGAAGTCGCCAGTAAAACTTCCGACACGGCAGGAGATGGGACGACGACCGCCACGGTTCTCGCCCAGGCAATATATCGTGAAGGGTCGAGGGTGGTCGCAGCGGGTGCCAATCCAATGGATGTGAAACGCGGGATCGATCTGGCTGTCGAGGAAGTTGTTAAAGAGTTGAAGAAATTGAGCAAACCGACGAAGGATCAGAAAGAGATTTCTCAAGTCGGGAAGATCTCTGCCAATAATGATGAAACCATTGGGAACATCATTGCCGAGGCGATGAACAAAGTGGGCAAAGAAGGTGTAATCACAGTAGAGGAAGCGAAGGGAATGGAGACGACGCTCGATGTGGTAGAGGGGATGCAGTTCGACCGCGGCTACCTCTCGCCCTACTTTGTCACCGATCCTGAGAAGATGGAAGCGGTTCTTGAGAACGTCTACATCCTTCTCAATGAGAAGAAGATCTCCAATATGAAAGATATGCTTCCCATCCTGGAACAGATTGCCAAAATGGGGAAACCCCTTCTAATCCTTTCCGAGGATGTGGAAGGAGAGGCCCTGGCCACCCTGGTGGTCAACAAACTTCGTGGAACTCTTAAATGCTGTGCCGTGAAAGCCCCCGGTTTCGGCGACCGGAGAAAGTCAATGTTAGAAGACATTGCCGTCCTCACCGGAGGAAAGGTCATCTCTGAAGACCTGGGGATCAAACTGGAAAATATTAAACTGAACGATCTGGGGCAGGCCAAGCGGATTGTCATCGACAAAGACAATACGACGATCGTCGATGGAGTTGGCGATAAAAAAGATATCGAGGCCAGAGTGAAGCAGATCCGCGCTCAGATCGAAGAGACGACCTCCGATTATGATCGGGAGAAACTCCAGGAGCGACTGGCCAAGATCATCGGAGGGGTGGCAGTGATCAATGTCGGAGCCGCCACAGAGACAGAAATGAAGGAAAAGAAAGCCCGCGTCGAAGATGCCCTCAATGCAACCCGTGCCGCCGTAGAGGAAGGGATCGTGCCTGGAGGCGGCGTCGCATACCTTCGCTGCGTTCCCGCACTGGATAAAATGAAATTAGAAGGAGATAGGAAGATCGGGGTCGATCTTGTGAAAAGAGCCTTAGAAGAACCTATCCGCCAGATCGCCAATAATGCGGGTCAGGAAGGATCTGTGGTCACAGAGAAAGTGAAGAACGAAAAGGGATCTTTTGGATTCGATGCTGCACAGGATGAGTATACGGATTTGATCAAGGCAGGGATCATCGATCCTACCAAAGTGGTCAGGCTGGCCCTTCAAAATGCGGCTTCCGTCGCATCGTTGATGATCACCACAGAAGCCATTGTGGCCGACAAGCCAGAGAAGAAAGCCCCTTATCCCCAGATGCCTCCGGGTGGTGGAATGGGTGGCATGGGCGGAATGGGTGATATGTACTAAAAATCAGGAAATAAATCGGGTTAAAAAACGGCTTGGAAAACCTTCCAAGCCGTTTTTTTTATTCCCCTAGCTTCTCTACCCAGATGTTGCAATATCAATCCCGGGTAGGGGTGCTTCCAAACCCTTGCAATTGCGGATTTTTCAAAAAGGTAGGGTTACGTAGGATTTCACTTTAGGTGGAGCCCCAGTTTTGCCTAAAAACGCATGTAGCCAACTTCCAAAGGTGCCGCTGCAAGACTTTTCCAGCACCCCCGCCCGGTTTTGATATTGTTTTTTGCAACTGGTAGGTCTATTGAAAATCTCATGAACTTTTTTAAAGTTCTGTTGTCTATCTAAATACTCCGGGTTTTTGGGTTATGGTTACGAAGCCCCTGCCTACCGGCAGGCAGGCATTTCGGTTACTGGTTACGGTTACGTGTAAAGCATTAAGAGACGATAAACATAGCCTTTTATTAACGATACGGGCCCTGAACCTAGCATGGTACAGGGCGGGCCTCCCTGCCTGCGGTAGGCAGGGTTACCCTTACCGTTAGACTTTTATTTTCTATCTAATGGTGGACAGTCGAAAACAGGAACAAATAGACCGAGATCATTGGGACTATTGAATTCCATTAATGGAAAATAAATTTCTGCTTGCATTTGCATTCAAGGGGATTTAATATTCTGCTTGAAGTGGAAGAGAGAGATTTACCCATCGATTTCCGACATCTCGAAACATTCTGTCGAGTTGCCAGTTTAAAGAGTTTTTCGAAGGCGGCGGAAGACCTCTTCATTACCCAGCCCACGGTAAGCGGTCACATCCTCACTTTGGAAAAATCCCTGTCCATTCGTCTCTTCGACCGAACCGGAAGAGAGGTCCGTTTAACAAAGGCAGGAGAAATCTTCTACCGATATGCCCTTAAAATCCTCGCCTCCCGTAAAGAATTGATCAATGCCCTGAGTGAATTTTCTCAGGGAATCAGAGGAGAACTCTCTCTGGGGGCAAGCACCATCCCTGGAGAATATCTCCTGCCCAAATTGATGGGCGATTTTAAAAAGGAGCACCCCCATTTTGTCATCTCTCTCAGAATCGCAGATACCAGGGAGATCGTTCAATATGTGTTGGAAGGAACCGTTGAATTCGGTTTAACCGGTGCAAAACTGAATCACAGTTCCCTCCATTATGAAAAATACACAGAGGATGAAATTATCGTCGTAAGCCCCCCGGATTACTCCCTTAGTCGAAAGAAAAGGGTGGAGATGGAAGATCTGATGAGAGAACCCTGGATCATCCGGGAGGAGGGCTCGGGAACTCAGATGGCAGTCGAAAAAATGCTGAGGAAGAGAGGGAAGAGCCTGAAACAATTTCATGTGGCGATGGAAATGGGAAGCACCTCTTCGTTAAAGGAGGGGGTGAAGGCAGGATTGGGCCTGGCCTTCATTTCAAAGAGGGCCGCAGAAGAAGAATTGAACCGGAGACTTCTTTTAAGAATCGATGTGGAGGGAATAGATCCTATCCTCCGACAGATTTATATCGTTTCACATCGCGGGAGGACGCTCTCTCCCATTGGAATGGCATTTCTCCGGTTTCTCAGAAAGAGCAGGAGCGAGTAGGATATTGAGATGAGCTGGCTAATCACCCTGGGAATCTCCATGTTGTTCCATTTCGCTCTCGTCCTGTTGCTCAGCCTCAATCCCTGGCCCACCCTTATTAAAGTCCGACCCGCTGCCTATACGGTGACCCTCATGCCTGTTTCCATACCTGAGCCTGAAATTCCTCCTCCCACTGCCCCACCCGTTCCTAAGGAAGAAAAGATCAAACCCGTTGAAAAGGTAAAACCTATTGAAAAACCCAGAAAGGATGACATTGTTGAAAAGGTAAAAAAGAAGGAAAGAGATAAAGAGTCCCTTAATCGCCTTCAAGAAGCCCTCGAGGAAATTCGGAAAAAGGCTGCACTCGATGAGATACAGAAACGAGTTTCAAAACGGGAGGTAACGCCGGCTCCACCCCCCTCTTCCCCGATGATCTCTCCGGTCGCTCCTCCGCCCATCTCTTCATCCCTCCGGGAGTCGAAACTGAACGAATATTATGGCCTGATATGGGCAAAGATTAAACAGTCGTGGACCATTCCGGAGCATCTCCTTAAAGAAAGGGTTGACTTAGAGGCTATTATTATCATAATAATAGAAAGGGACGGGAAGATTCAAAAATCATGGTTTGAAAAAAAGTCAGGCAATACGCTCTATGACCAGATGGCCATGCGGGCCGTCATCAAGGCGGAGCCCCTGCCTCCCATTCCGAAAGAATTGAACCAGGAGAGCCTGGAGATTGGAATCCGTTTTACCCCGGATTGAAAAATGATTAAATATTTTATCTATATCCTTATTCTGTTTTCCTTCTCTATCCCATCGGTCGAGGCAAGGGTCTATCTCGACATCAATGATCCCACCTTTGTTCAGATTCCCATCGTTCTTCCGAAGTGGAAATCGGTTGAGAAAACGCCTCCGGCCCTCACGGCCAAGCTATATGAGGTCCTGGTCAATGACCTCACCCTTTCCGGATTCTTCAAGGTAATCGATCATTCGCTCCTCCCTTCCTATCTCAAAGAGAAGGAAGGCATCCCCGGCATGCTCTCCATACAGGAATGGGCCTCATCCGGCGGAGAGATTCTCCTCGCAGGAGAGGCGACCCTCGATGGGGATGGCCTCAATCTCAGGTTGAAATTTCATCTCGTCGATCTGGTGGAGCAGAAACACCTCACGGGAAAACAATTTGACGGCCAACTCCAGAACTTTCGAAATATGGTCCACCGGATCGCCGATGAGACCATCCTCCATCTCACCGGAGAGAAGGGAATCCACAATACGAAAATTGCCTATATGATCCGACAGGGAGAAAGCAGAGAAATCTTTATCGCAGACTTTGACGGCGCCAATGCGAGACAGATCACCCAGAATCAATCGATCAACATCTCCCCTGCCTGGACACCTGACGGCCAGAAGATCGCTTTTACCTCCTACCTCAAGCGGAATCCTGACCTCTACCTGATCGATTTAAATGGGAGGAACTTCCAGCGGTTTTCCTTCTATCCCGGCTTGAACGTTTCTCCTTCCTGGTCGCCTGATGGAAAACAGATTGCTTTGATGATGGGAAAGGAGGGAAAATCGGACATCTATCTCCTCGACGCCAATGGCGGGAATCCGAAGAGGCTCACCGGAGGGCATGGAAATGAATCCACGCCGAGATGGTCTCCTGACGGCCAGCAGATTGTTTTCTCCTCAGACCGTTCAGGCTCGCCCCAAATCTACATCATGTCTTGGGATGGCTCCAATGTCCGCCGTTTGACCTATGAGGGAAACTATAATACCAGCCCTTCCTGGTCTCCCAAAGGGGACCGGATCGCTTTCTGTGGAAGGGCAGGAGGCCAATTCCATATCTTTACAATCGGAACCGATGGATCCGGGCTTAAAAAACTGACCCCCAATGGCAGTAACAATGAAAGTCCCTGCTGGTCGCCGGATGGCCGTTACATTGCCTTCGGTTCGACCCGGGCAGGGGGATCGAGAATTTTCATCATGAACGCCAATGGGTTCAATCAGAGACCACTTACCACATCGAAAGGAGGTGAATTGAGTCCGGCCTGGTCCAAGCGCTTTGAATAAACCCCGTTAGAAAATCGAGTCGTTACGACTTGAAACCGAGCGTGGCATTATTTCTAATGGGGTAAACAGGAAGTTTTAAAAATCATACATATAGGAGGTTTACCATGATGAGAAAAAGCTATATCGTTTCAGTCATTTTCATCCTTTGCATCGGCCTCGTCCTGATGGGTTGCCCCAAAAAAACGGTGGTGAAGGATGAACCCTCGGCCAAGGCAGAAGTGGCAAAAATGGAAGCGGAACGGGTGGCCAAAGAGAAGGAAATGGAAGCCAAGGAGAAAGAAGCGGCGAGGTTAAAAGAAGAGCAGGCAAAAAGGGAATTTGAAAGAAGTCTCGTGGCCAAGAGGACGCCCGGCATCGAAGGAGAGGTCTTTGAAAGCAGTCTGCTCAAACCCATTTTCTTCGATTTTGACAAATACGATATCCGGCCCGCCGATACGGAAATCTTGAAAGGGAACTCCGCCCTCTTAAAGAAATTTCCTAATTTGAAGATTCAGATCGAAGGCCACTGCGATGAGAGAGGAACCAATGAGTATAACCTCGCCCTCGGAGAGAGACGGGCTAATAGTACCAAGAAATATCTTTCCTCCCTCGGAATCACATCGGATCGGGTCTCCACGATCAGTTACGGTGAGGAGAAACCCATGGATCCCGGTCACAATGAAGAGGCCTGGACCAAGAACCGGAGGGCTAATTTTTTGATCACTGCCAAATAGAAAAGTCCTTAACGGGAGAACCGATATGAAAAAGGGTGACTGTAAGAAATGGGGAATCATCCTTGGGGTGGTTTTATGCCTTTACGGATGTGCTACCTCACGCGATGTTCAGATTCTTGACAAAGATATTCAGAGGCTCGATTCACAACTGAGTCAGATTCAAAAAGAGAAGGACTCGATCAAAAAAGAGATGGAAGCGATCCGAACGGAATTGACTGCCTTTAAAAAGGAGACTGAAACAAATCACTCATCCCTGCAGGCAGAAAGTCAAAAGACCCGGGCCGACCTTCTTCTTCGCCTCGAAACCCTTCAGTCTGAGATGCGGACCCTCTCCACAGCCGTCGAGGAGTACAGGGAGTTTCTTAAAGCGCCTTCAAAGGAAATCACACGAATAAAAGAGGATGGCGAAGTCCGGTTAAGAATTTTGGAGGAAAGAGGGAAAACCTTTGAAGAGCGAAACCGATCCTATGATGAACGGTTGAAGGAAATGGAGGATCGTCTCAAAGGCCTGGACGCAAAATTGACTTCGAAGCTGACGGATATGGAGAAATCGATCCCGGCGAAAGAACCTCCGGTCGAACCCAAAGGACCCTCCACGACAGCAGGAAATCTCTATAAGGATGCTTATGAGACTTTTCAGAAAGGAGACCTGGACGGAGGCCGTAGAAAATTTGAGGCCTTTCTCAAACAGTATCCCAACATGGAACTCTCTGATAATGCCCAGTTCTGGGTCGGAGAAACCTATTTCCTGAAAAAAGATTTTGAGAAGGCGATTCTCGAATATGAGAAGGTGATCGTCAAATATCCGGAAGGAGATAAGGTTTCCTCAGCTCTGCTCAAACAGGGTCTTGCCTTCCTGGAGCTGGGGGATAAGACGCATGCCAGAAACCTCCTCAAGCGGGTCACCGACCGATTCCCTCAAACAGAACAGGCGGAAATAGCGAAGAAAAAATTAGAAACAATCAAGTAAAATCTCGAATGTTGAGGGTGGAAAGTAGAGAGTAGATTTTTTAGCCACTAACTACTTTCCACTCTCCATTCTCTCAACGATCTCCATATCTCCCCATCAAACTGCATGCTCAGTTCTCTTTTTTACTTTTCTGGGAGTGAGACTCAAATGTTGAAAAATATAATAATTGTTCTCTGCGTTCTTCTATCAACAACTACTCAAGCCGCCGATTGCAGATACAGGCCGAAGCCCTCAAAGGGAAACCCTCATCCGGAGCTTTCTCCACAGGGGAAATGCGGCGAAATCATCGGGCAAGATGAGTTTCGTATTGATCCAAAACACCTCAAAAACCTATTGTTTAAAAGCGACCTGGCTGAGGTTTTTGTGGGCGACAAGGCGTTTTATGTATCGAAATCCGGCAAAGCGGCCCGGACTCATTTATTTGATGGTGGGGCGGATTACTTTGCAGAAGGCCTCGCCAGGACGATATCAAACAGCAAATTCGGGTACATGGATGAGAAACTGACCGTCGTCATCAAACCTGAATATGATTTCGCCTTCCCATTCAAAAACGGCGTTGCCATTGTTTGTAACGGATGCCGTCCCGTATCAGAAGGCGAGCATCATTTGTTAACGGGCGGCAAGTGGGGTGTCATAGATAAATCAGGCTCCATCGTTATACCTGTAACCTATAGCAAGGAAGGACTTGAAAATAGTTCGGAGTATAAAACGCTGAAGAAGAAAAAATAGAGAGACAAGGGCATTGAACAGGGAGAGGATAAGAGGCGGGACAGCGGCGGCTTTCAACAGTAGATAGAATGAAGCGTCATTTTTCGATTATATTTCCGGTCGCTATCGCGCTTCCGCTGATCCTCTATTTAATAAGCAAGGTAGAATTAAAAATGAAAAATGTCTTTATCGTGGAAGTGAGCGATTCGAAAATACCAGTATTTCCGGATTCGTGCGTTGTTTGCAGGCAACCTCAGGTCGAACAACTCGGAACAATTCAGATCGACGATGAACATGGCAGGCTCGATTTCTATTTTTATCATCTCATCAGGAGAAACCGGAATGAAAATTTTTTAAATATTCCAGCGCACGATGCATGTATCAAAGACGTCCGGAATAATTTTTTGAAGCGATTTATTTTGATTGTGATCCTTGCGGTTTCGATTGGATTGATTGGTATTCTTTATCATCTCGGCCTATTTTACAGCGCAATCGTTGCTCTCCTGGTTGTCACCCCCTTTCTTTATTGGCAATTTACGGAGCCTGTCCCAGTGGAATATATGCATTATTCCGAAAAATTTGTCCTTATCTTCAAGGATAGGAATTATGCAACGGACGTTGCTCATCTTAATCATGTCCATCTAAAGGAAGGCCGCTATCCATACGGTCAACCTGTCATGGAATAACGGAAATCGGTTGCGCCTTCGGATGTGAAAGGGTTCAACGCTTATGGTATTCGTAGTGAAAGGCATGTTGATCGTGCTCATGCTCATTGGAATTCCCATAGCGGTGTACGGGGCCTGGGAGATCTGGGAAACAATGAATTTCGTGAATGTTTCGCCTGGCCGTCTCAAGGCGAAGTTCGTGGGTTACGACCGGGAGTATCATAAACATACAAACATCCCGTCTGCTTCGGATATCACCTCCTCGCATTCCACCTCATACTCCCTGGCGAGTTATCCGGTGTTTACATACCGCACCGAAGACGGGAGTGTGCGCCTGGTGCGCGAGTCAAAGGTTCATCTCGTGGAAGTCTATAAGGCCGGAGAGGAGGTGGATGTCCTGCTTTCTCCCGTCTCCCCTCCTGCAAATCCACGTCTTGCCGGTTTCTATTCCCTGCATGGCCGGGATATGGCCATCCTGGTTCTGGGATTTTGCTTTCTTCTTATTCCGATGGCAATCTGGAAAGTGGCTGTACCATCGCTGGAGACTCCGGAGGTTAGCCGAGAATTCACCGGTATGCTGAAACATGTTTATGGCCTATTCGGAGAGCTGAAGGTAGGTCCTATTCCCTTTCGTTATATTCTGATGGGTTTCTGTGGGTTCATGGTGCTGGGATTGTTGCTGGCCGTGATCGGAGGGCTAGCGCCTTTTTTAGCACAGATGCGTTTTGGAACTGGAGGGCGCCTTATTGCTGCGTTGGAGGAAAAACGGTTTGACGATGCCAGAACAATGATTGCCAACGGCTCCGGTATCCATGCCACCAACGAGTATCGCCAGAATCCGATTCTGCTTGCACTGGAGGCAGGGCAGCCGGAGTTGGCGAGAATGCTGATTGAGGCCGGGGCCGATGTAAACATCAAGAGTAAGATGTTTAAGACACCGCTTCGGGTGGCGGTCCAGTCGGGAGACCTGGGGATTGTGAAGCTGCTTCTTTCTCGCGGTGCTTCACCGGATGCGCCTGAGGACGAGCTTCCGCCCTTCGCTTATGCTCTGGCCAAAGGATACGAGGAGATTGCCCTTGTCCTTATCGAGGGTGGCACCGACCTGCATCGCCGCTACTCCATTCCAAACAGAATGGCTACGGTGGGGGACATGGCCGTGCTTGCCCGGAAGCCGGCAGTGGAGAAACTCATCCGCCAACGCGGCGGTAGTTTTTCGGATTGAGTTTCAGTCGGAGCACAGAGGGACATTCGTCCCAAATCCCAATTCATCAAAGAAAAGGCCCATTCCGAAACGATGCGGAATGGGCCCATCATTTTTCCAACATGAGAGAGGCTCAGGCAAACCTTTATTTAGAGGCTTCTGCTGAACCCTCTGCCTTTGACTCCTCGTCCGTATACCCTTCTATCCAGAGATCCCGTCCCTTGTATTTGGGAAGACCGGTTCCGGCTGGAATGAGACGACCCATAATGACATTCTCCTTCAGCCCTTTCAAATAGTCTATCTTCCCTGCCACGGCAGCCTGGGTTAGCACCTTGGTAGTCTCCTGGAAGGAGGCTGCAGAGATAAAACTGTCCGTAATGAGGGAGGCTTTGGTAATACCCAGGAAGAGAGGCTCTGCAACCGCCGGTTTGCCGCCTTCTCCGATCACCCGTACATTCTCTTCTTCAAAAACATGCTTCTCCACCTGATCATCCACCAGGAAGTGGGTGTCGCCCACCTCTTTGATCCTCACCCTTTTGAGCATCTGTCGAACGATAACCTCAATATGTTTGTCGTTAATCTTCACTCCCTGGAGTTTATATACCTCCTGGATCTCATCAACTAAGTATCGGGCCAAGGCTTTGTCACCCCGTACCCTCAGGATATCGTGGGGATTGGCTGGACCATCCATCAACGCCTCCCCGGCTTTGACCAGATCCCCTTCATGAACGCTCACATGTTTTCCCCTCGGAATCATGTACTCCTTCGATTCGCCCACCTCGGGCCGGATGATCACCTTTCTCTTCCCTTTCAGGTCCTTGCTAAACTCAACGGCCCCGTCGATATCGCTGATCAGGGCGAACTCTTTCGGTTTTCGAGCCTCGAAAAGCTCGGCCACCCTGGGAAGTCCTCCCGTGATGTCCTTTGTCTTTGTCGTCTCCCGTGGGATCTTTACAATCACATCGCCTGCCTCCACCATATCCCCTTCCGAAATAAAAATATTCGCCCCCACAGGAAGGAGATACCTGGCCTGTGAGGTGGAGCCGGCAAGGTTCATCGTTTTCCCCTTCTCATCCTTGATCGAAATCCTTGGCCTAACATCCGGGTCTTTCGATTCGATGATCACCTTTCTCGAAAGGCCGGTAAACTCATCGACCTGTTCCTGCATCGTCGTCCCTTCGATGATATCTCCGAATTTCACCCGGCCAGAAACTTCCGTGAGGACAGGAATGGAGTAGGGATCCCATTCCGCCAGCAGCTCCCCTTCCTTCACCTTCTGTCCATCTTTCACCCTCAATTTGGCTCCGTAGATGACAGAATAACGACGTCGCTCCCTTCCGTTATCATCCAGGATGGCGATCTCACCATTCCGGTTCATCACGATCAGGTGTCCTTCACGGTTCTTCACCGTTTTGAGGCTGATAAACTTTACCTTTCCCTCAATCCGGCTCTCCAGTGTCGTCTGCTCGGCTCGACGGCTTGCTGTACCACCGATGTGGAAGGTCCTCATCGTCAACTGTGTTCCGGGCTCGCCAATCGACTGGGCCGCGATGATCCCGATCGCCTCTCCCATATTGACCAGTCTTCCCCGGGCCAGATCTCTTCCATAACAGAGGGCGCACACACCCCGCCTCGATTTACAGGTGAGCACGGATCGGATTTTGACTCGATCAATCCCCGAATCCTCAATGCGCTCCGCAAGGGCCTCGTCAATCTCTTCGTTTCCTCTGATGATCACATCATCCGTAAAGGGATCCCGGATATCCTCCAGAACGACCCGGCCCAGAATACGTTCCCTCATCGATTCGATGATCTCTCCACCCTCCATGAGGGACTCGACTTCAATACCGTCCAGCGTCCCGCAGTCGTTTTCACTGATCACTACTTCCTGTGCCACATCGACCAGCCGCCGGGTCAGGTATCCTGCATTGGCCGTCTTCAAAGCGGTATCGGCCAGACCCTTTCGGGCGCCGTGGGTGGAGATGAAATACTGGAGAACGGTGAGGCCTTCACGGAAGTTTGCCGTGATGGGGGTCTCGATGATCTCTCCGGAGGGTTTCGCCATCAGCCCTCGCATCCCGGCTAACTGCCGCACCTGCTGAGCGCTTCCTCTTGCTCCGGAGTCCGCCATCATATAGATGGGATTAAAACTATCGATCATCCTCTTTTCCCCCGCTTGCCCCTCAATGGTCTCGCTGCCGAGTTCTTTCAACATCACATCAGCGATATTCTCCGTCACCTGAGCCCAGATGTCGATGACCTTGTTATATCGTTCACCGTCGGTAATCAGTCCTTCCGTATACTGATCCTGGACTCTTTCAATCTCTTTCTGGGCTTGTTGCAGAAGGTCCTTTTTATTGGAAGGGATGAGCATATCATCCAAGGAGATGGAAAGCCCGGCTGTTGTGGCATAACGGTATCCCAGGCTCTTCAACCGGTCTGAGAGGATGACTGTCTTCTTATCTCCGCAGAACCGGTAACAGTAGTCAATGAGATTGGCCATATCGCTTTTCTTCATCACTTTATTGACAAGGGAGAAGGGAATCTCTTCGGGAAGGATCTCCTTGAGCAGCATACGCCCAACCGTCGTCTCGACCAATTTCCCTTCAATCCGGACCTTGATGCGTGCATGGAGATCCATCTCGTTCGCATCGTAAGCCACACGGACCTCATCGGGATTTGAAAAGACTTTTCCCTCTCCTCTGACATAGGGGCGCTCCCGGGTCATGTAATAGATACCCAGAACAATATCCTGAGTAGGGATGATGATGGGCTTCCCGCTGGCCGGCGAGAGGATGTTGTTCGTCGACATCATCAGGATCCGGGCCTCTGCCTGGGCCTCGATCGAAAGAGGGATATGAACGGCCATCTGGTCTCCGTCGAAATCGGCGTTGAAAGCAGCGCAGACCAGGGGATGTAGCTGGATGGCCTTGCCTTCGATTAAAATGGGTTCAAAGGCCTGGATTCCCAGACGGTGAAGGGTTGGCGCGCGGTTGAGGAGCACAGGATGCTCCCGGATCACCTCATCCAGCACATCCCACACCTCGGGTCTCTCCTTCTCGATCATCTTTTTAGCGCTCTTGATCGTTGTGGCCAGACCCTTGGCTTCGAGGCGATGGTAGATAAAGGGTTTGAATAGTTCGAGTGCCATCTTCTTTGGAAGACCGCACTGATGTAACTTCAATTCAGGACCGACGACGATCACCGAGCGACCCGAATAGTCGACCCGCTTCCCCAGAAGGTTCTGCCGGAATCGGCCCTGTTTCCCCCTGAGCATATCACTGAGCGACTTGAGGGGTTTCTTGTTCGCCCCTAAGATGGTCTTTCCTCTCTTACCGTTATCAAAGAGGGCATCCACCGATTCCTGAAGCATCCGCTTCTCATTCCGGATGATGATCTCCGGCGCATTCAATTCGAGGAGTCGTTTGAGACGATTGTTGCGGTTGATCACCCTGCGATAGAGGTCATTGAGGTCGGAAGTGGCAAACCGGCCCCCATCGAGAGGGACAAGGGGACGAAGATCGGGAGGAATGACGGGGACAACCTCCAGGATCATCCACTCCGGTTTATTTCCCGATTCGAGGAAAGATTCGATGATCTTCAGCCTCTTCGCCAGACGCTTCTTCTTTGCCTCTGAGGCCGTCTCTTTCATTTCGGTCCGGAGTTTCTTCGAAAGCTCTTTCACATGGGTGTTTTTCAATAGTTCCCGAATCGCTTCCGCTCCCTGGGAGACTGCCAGACCTTCTCCGTATTTCTCTTTCGCTTCCCGGTATCTTTCCTCGGAGAGGATCTCTCCCTTTTTCAGAGGGGTCTCTTTTCCATCGAGCACGAGATAGGCCTCGAAATAGAGAATCCGCTCCAGCTCTCGCAGGGTCATATCGGCGAGGAGACCGATCTTGCTCGGAATGGACTTGAGAAACCAGATATGAGCCACGGGAGTAGCCAGCCGGATATGGCCCATCCTCTCCCTTCGGACTTTTGACTGGATCACCTCCACCCCGCACTTTTCGCAGACGATCCCCCGGTGTTTCATCCGTTTGTATTTGCCGCAATTGCACTCATAGTCCTTGGTCGGGCCGAAGATTTTCGCACAGAAAAGCCCGTCTTTCTCCGGTTTAAAGGTCCGGTAGTTGATCGTCTCCGGCTTCTTGACCTCCCCATGAGACCACGATTCGATCTTCTCCGGAGAGGCGATGGAGATTCGGATGGCATTATATTTGATCGGGCTTTTTCCTTTTTCAAAGAATGATAAATAATCTTCCAAGGCCTTCCTCCTTTATTCAAACGATGAACGATAAACGATAAACGAAGAAAAGATAAACAGTTTATAGCTTAGGTTCATTGTTCATTGTTCATTGTTTATGAAATCTCTTCCCTCTTCTCCTCTAATAATTCCGTGTCCAGACAGAGGCTCTGCAGTTCCTTGACCAGAACATTGAAGGACTCGGGAAGTCCGGACTCCAGCGTATGCTCCCCCTTCACAATGGCTTCGTAGACACGGGTTCTTCCGGCCACATCGTCCGATTTCACCGTCAGAAATTCCTGAAGGGAATGAGCGGCACCATAAGCCTCAAGGGCCCAGACCTCCATCTCTCCTAACCGTTGGCCTCCGAACTGAGCCTTTCCTCCCAGGGGCTGCTGGGTCACCAGAGAATAGGGTCCGATCGAACGGGCATGGATTTTCTCGTCCACTAGATGATGCAACTTAAGCAGGTACATATAGCCCACGGTCACCTTATGGTGAAAGGGTTCGCCTGTCCTCCCATCGTAGAGGATGGTCTGGCCGCTCACCGGAAGCCCTGCTTTATCCAGATGTTCCTTGATCTCCTTCTCAGAGGCCCCATCAAAAACGGGAACGGAGATGTAAATCCCCTTGCCCAATTTCCGGGCCAGTTCAGTCACCTCTTCATCCGTCGCCTGTTCCAGATATTCGTTCACCTCTTTTGAGGAGTAGACCTCTTTGATTCTCCGCCGGAGGATTTTGGGGTTATAATTCTTCTCCAAATATTCAGCGATCTTCCAGCCCAGTCCCTTGGCGGCCCAGCCAAGGTGGGTCTCCAGGATCTGCCCCACATTCATTCGCGAAGGGACGCCCAGGGGATTAAGAACGACATCGACAGGGGTTCCGTCTTCCATGTACGGCATATCCTCCTCGGGAAGGACGCGGGAGATAATCCCTTTATTTCCATGGCGCCCGGACACCTTATCCCCCACCGACAATTTGCGTTTCATCGCCACATAGACCTTGACCGATTTAATCACACCCGGGGACAGTTCGTCTCCTTTTTTTAATTTCGCCAACTTATCCGAGAAGACCCCTTTGACGACATTGATCTGAAGTTCGGCATGATCGAGGAACTGATGGACTTCAGGGATGATCCTCTTCCCCTCTATCACATCGATCTCCCTCAAGCGGTCAAAAGGAATGGTAAAGAGGTGTTCCTCTCCGATCCGGTCTTTCGCCTCCAAAAAGATGCGATTCTTCTTCTCATCCGCGATCCGATGAGCCGCCTTCTTATCGATCAGGTACTTTCCGACCTTCCATCTCGTGCTGTTCTGGATGATACGGATCTCGTCGGCCTGGTTCTTGAGCAATCTGGCCCTCTCCTGGTCCTCGATTGCTTTCATTCTTTCATCCTTCTCCTGGCCCTTCCGGGAGAAGACCTTGGCATCGATCACAATCCCTTCAATCCCGTGTGGAACCTTAAGTGAGGTATCCCTCACATCCCCTGCCTTTTCGCCAAAAATGGCCCGCAGGAGTTTCTCTTCCGGAGAGAGCTGGGTCTCTCCTTTGGGCGTCACCTTACCTACGAGAATGTCGCTGGGTTTGACCTCTGCGCCGATCCGAACGATGCCGCTCTCATCCAGATCTTTTAAGGCTTCCTCCCCCACATTAGGGATGTCGCAGGTAATCTCTTCCTTCCCTAACTTTGTATCCCGGGCCATACACTCCTGCTCTTCAATGTGGATGGAGGTATAGGTGTCTTCCTTCAACAGCCTTTCGCTGATGAGGATTGAATCCTCAAAGTTGTACCCTCCCCAGGGCATAAAGGCGACCAGGACATTCTGGCCAAGAGCCAGCTCTCCCATATCCGTAGCTGGCCCGTCAGCAATCACTTCCCCTTTTTTGACCCGCTCGCCCACACGGACAATCGGTCTCTGATTGATACAGGTGTTCTGGTTCGACCGTTTGTATTTGATCAGGCTGTAGATGTCCACCCCCGAGTCATTCACTTTCTGCCCGTCTTCATCGGCACGGATGACGATCCGTGAGGCATCGACATCTTCGACGACCCCATCCCGTTTTGCAACGATGGCTACTCCGGAGTCTCTCGCCACAATCCCCTCCATTCCGGTTCCGATCAAAGGGGCGTCGGTTTTCAGAAGGGGAACCGCCTGACGCTGCATATTCGATCCCATGAGGGCCCGGTTGGCATCGTCGTTCTCCAGGAAGGGAATGAGAGCGGTGGCCACGCTCACCAATTGTTTGGGTGAGACGTCCATATAGCGAATCTCTTCCGGTCTGACCATCACAAACTCCCCTCCTCGTCGGGCGGAGACAAGGGGAACGGTAAATCTCCCCTCACGATCGAGAGGGGCATTGGCTTGGGCAATCGCAGGTTTCTGTCCGTCGATCTCTTCCTCTTCATCAAGGGCAAAAAGGTACCGGATATGGTTTGTCACCTTTCCGTTGACCACTTCCCGGTAAGGCGTCTCGATAAAACCATAATCATTGACACGGGCATAAGTGCTGAGAGAGGTGATCAGACCGATGTTAGGACCCTCCGGGGTTTCAATGGGACAGATCCGTCCGTAATGGGTGGGATGGACGTCCCTCACCTCAAAACCTGCCCTTTCACGTGTGAGTCCTCCCGGGCCCAGGGCGGAAAGCCTCCGTTTATGAGTAATTTCGGACAGCGGATTGGTCTGATCCATAAACTGAGAGAGCTGACTGGAACCGAAAAACTCTTTGATCACTGCGGAGAGGGGTTTGGAGTTGATCAGGTCATGGGGCATCAATGTCTCGATGTCCTGAAGACTCATCCGTTCTTTGATCGCCCTCTCAATCCTCACCAGTCCGATATGATATTGATTCTCGAGCAACTCTCCGACCGTTCTCACGCGACGGTTTCCCAGATGGTCGATATCGTCTACCGAACCCTGACCATCTTTCAATCGGATCAGGTACTTCACCACCTCCAGGACATCCCGTCTCCTCAGCGTCGCCTTCTCGTCCTCCAAAATCTTCCGGACCCGTCCCCGGACATCCTCGGTGAGGGTTCCTTCCTTCAGTGATGGCATCATTCCGATAGGATGGAGAATCTTCCCGGCTCGCTGGATCTCATCAGCCATCTCCGGAGTGGCGATCGCTTCGTCAAAATCGAGCCAACCACCCAGAATCCGGTCGATCAGTTCCTTGCCTCCGGCGTAAGTCGCTCCGGCATCCAGGGCTTCCTTCTTCCATTTCTCCGTGAAGACCAATATCCTGGGAGGATTTCCCTTTAAACCGAGTTTGTGGTTCAGTTTCATCCTTCCCACTTTGGAAAGATCGTATCGTTCCGGATTGAAGAAGAGATTATGAAAGAGATTGATTGCTGTCTCAATGGTGGGCGGATCACCGGGCCGAAGCCTTTTATAAATATCGATGAGGGCCCTTTCGGCTTCCTTCTCCCTGACCGATTTCCCCGGTTCGTCTCTGTACAATTTCTCCTTCTCCTCCCGGCCCAGCTCGATCTTATCGATGACCATTGTATCCCGTAATGAAGAGCTCACATTGATGTTGTCGATGAAGAGGATTTCAAACCCTTCGACCTTCCTCTCCTTCACCTGGTCGAGAAACTCCTCCGTCACCTCCTCATTATACTCGGCGATCACTTCACCGGTCTCCGGATCAACCACATCCCTTGCAAGATATCTTCCCAGCAGATCCTCCGGTTCCACCGGAATGGTGGTGATCTTCGTCATCTCCAGTCGTTTATAGGATTCTTCGGTGATCCGCCGATGCTTCTTCAGGATCACCTTGTGGGTCTCCGGGTCGAGAATATCGATCGTCGCCTTCTGTCCGACGAGGACATCTTTTGAGACCTCTTTGGCAAACTTTCCCTTCCGGAAGAGGATCTTCTCCTTTCGATAAAAATAGTCCAGAAGCTCCTGGCCGGTATATTTCAGAGACCGGAGAAAGACAGTGACCGGAATCTTCCGTCGCCGGTCGATCCGGACATAGAGGATATCCTTCTGGTCAAATTCAAAATCGATCCAGGACCCTCGATAGGGGATGATGCGGGCATAGTAGAGGATCTTTCCTCCGGAATGGGGTTTGGCCTTATCCTGATCGAAGAAGACTCCGGGGGAGCGGTGGAGCTGGCTCACGATCACCCGTTCCGTCCCGTTGATGATAAAGGTCCCGTTGTCTGTCATCAGGGGAATTTCACCGAAATAGACCTCCTGCTCCTTTACCGCCTTGATGCTTTTGGCCTTTGTCTCCTCATTCACATCCCAGACGACCAGGCGAACGGTCACTTTGATAGGGGCGGCATAGGTCATCCCCCTCAGGAGACACTCCTCCATATCATATTTGGGTTCGGTGAACCGGTAGCTTACAAATTCGAGGGAAGCGGTTTCATAGAAATCTTTGATCGGAAAAACCGTTTTAAAGACTCCCTGAAGCCCAACGGGCTCCCGGTTTTCCGGATCCACATCGGCTTGTAGGAATTTTTCGTAAGATCTTTTCTGAACATCGATCAGATTGGAGATCTCCAGGACCTCCTTGATCTTTGAAAAATCCTTGCGATACCGACGATAGACGGGAACGATGCTGGCCATATGGACTCCTTCCTCAAATAAAAAGTCCCCTCCCTATCGGACTTCTTAACATGCACGGCTCTGTCCTTCCGGGAAGAGACAACGATGTCCCTCAATAAAATTCTTTTTCGTAATTCCTTTGACCCAGTCATATAGTCGTTGGTCAGATAGTCGGTTAGTCAAATGATTATAAGACTACGAGACGGTGAGACTATATGAACAATTTATAAAGACCGCCTTCTAAAACCCTGGAAGCCTCCCTGCCTACCCCCGATCTATCGGGGCAGGCAATGGCAGGTCTGATCGGGGGAATCATCCCACTCCATTCCAAAGATGACGTTTTACCTATTTCACTTCGACTGTTCCGCCACCATCTTCTAACTTCTTCTTCATCGTCGCCGCTTCCTCTTTGGTGACGCCCTCTTTGACGGGTTTCGGAATACCTTCGACCAGATCTTTAGCCTCTTTCAGCCCCAATCCGGTCAGTTCTCTTACCACCTTGATGACCTGAATCTTCTTGTCGCCAAAACTGGTCAGGACCACATCAAACTCCGTCTTTTCTTCTTTGGGGGCTGCTTCCGCTCCTGCTCCGGCAGCCGGAAAGGCTGCCACAGCCATCGGAGCAGCCGCTTTAACTCCTAACTTCTCCTCAAGGACCTTCACCAGATCCCGGGCTTCCAGCAAGGTGAGAGTGCTGATCTCTTCTGCAATTTTTTGAATATCTGCCATTGAAAAATCCTCCTATCTGTTTAATTAGAGCGTGGAACGTAGAAAGGTGAGTTCCTGCTTTCTACATTCCACGCTCTACTTTCCACTTTCCAATTCAGCAAGTTGATCGGCCCGGGCCTGAATCACACCTACGACCTGCCGAAGACCGCTCAGGATGACTCCTGCCAGCTCCTGCGCCGGAGCCTGTATTCCCACCAGTATCTGAGCCAGTAAAATCTCCCGGGAGGGCATCGTGGCTAAAGCCTTAATCTCATCGGGCGGGATCACCCTCCCCTGAATCAGGCCGATCTTGATTTCAAGTTTAGGCTGTGTTTTAACGAACTCCGACAAAATCTTTGCCAGAGAAATCGGGTCGCCATGGGAAATGGCGATCGCTGTCGGCCCCTTGAAATAATCGTTCAGTTTCTCCAGATCCGTCCCTTTGGCCGCCAGCTTCATCATTGTATTCTTCACCACATGGTAGGATATCTTCTCCTCTCTCAAACGCCGCCTCAGGGTGTTGATCTGTTCCACATTGAGACCCCGATAATGGGTCAGGACCACGGATTGAAACCCCTCCACCTTCTTTGAAAAATCGGTTACGGCTTGTCTCTTCTCATTTCGGTTCAATGAACTCCACCTCCTCGATGAGGTCGTGTTTAGGAATTAGGAAGCTATCCTGCAGCAGGAGCAGGAAATAATTCAAAGAAAGAATTTATGGTTTTTCCTGAGTTCCTGGTCTCCTTATTAGGCTTTTAAAACCCCTCTGATCTGGCTTGGATCGATTTTGATCCCCGGCCCCATCGTTGTGGACAGGGCAACGCTTCGCAAATAGACCCCCTTGCTTGTGGGCGGTTTGGCACGGAGGATCACCTCCAGAAGAGTTTTGATATTTTCCAACAAACGATTCAGACCGAAAGAAACCTTTCCCACGGGGACATGCACCACTCCTGCCTTCTCCACTTTAAACTCAACCTTCCCTGCTTTAATCTCTTTGATCGCCCTCTCCAGGTCGAAGGTGACGGTACCCACCTTCGGATTGGGCATCAGTCCGCGAGGCCCCAGGATTTTTCCCAGTTTGCTGACCTGGCCCATGATGTCCGGAGTGGCAATGGCCTTGTCAAATTCCAGCCATCCCTTTGAAATCTTCTCTATGAGTTCCTCCGCTCCCACAATATCGGCGCCGGCATCCGAGGCCTCTTTCTCCTTCTGGCCCTTGGCAAAGACCAGTACCCTCACCTTCTTGCCGGTCCCATTAGGGAGGACCACTGTGCCCCGAACCATCTGATCCGGTTTCTTCGGGTCTACCCCGAGACGGATGGCGATGTCCACTCCTTCATCGAATTTGGCATAGGCCGTCTCCAGAAGGAGTTTCACCCCTGCTTCCAGTTCAAACCTTTCATTTCGATCTACCTTGCTTCTTGCCTCTGAATATTTTTTCCCTTGATTTGTCATCTTCCTTCTCTCAAATAATCTCCAGACCCATGCTCCGGGCCGTTCCCTCGACCGTGCGAATGGCCCCTTCCAGATCCACTGCATTGAGATCTTTCAGTTTGATCTGGGCGATCTCTTTCACCTGGTCTTTAGTCACTTTGCCCACTTTGTTTCGATTCGGCTCACCTGATCCTTTGACAATCTTAGCCGCTCGCTTCAACAGGACGGAGGCAGGCGGTGTCTTTGTCACAAAAGCGAAGGAACGATCGGAATAGATGGTGATCACCGCGGGGATGATCATTCCTTCCTGCGACTGTGTGCGGGCGTTAAAGGCCTTGCAAAACTCCATGATGTTCACCCCGTGCTGCCCTAAAGCCGGCCCCACCGGAGGAGAAGGATTGGCCTGCCCAGCTTGAATCTGAAGTTTCACCATTCCCACGACTTTCTTTGCCATGCTTCACCCCGTTAGAAAGCCCCGCCATTTATGGCAGGAATATAAAAAAATGTTCATTTATTATTGAATGTGAGGTTAAAACCCCGTCTTTTCTAACGGGGTTCACTCCTCCGATTGCAATTAATTCTTTTCCACCTGAATAAAATCCAATTCGACCGGCGTGGACCTTCCGAAGATCGAAACCAGAACCTTCAATTTCCTTTTTTCTGGCTTGACCTCTTCGATCGTTCCGATAAAGTTGACGAAGGGACCGTCAATCACCCGGACGCTATCGCCGGAATTGAAAGAGACTTTTGGCTTTGCCTTTGAAACGCCGTCCTTCATCTGGGAGATGATCTCCTCCACCTCTTTCTCCGAAAGAGGAGGCGGTTTGATGCTGTCCCCGGCAAAACCGGTGATCTTCGGCGTCTCCTTCACAATGTGCCAGGTCTCCTCATTCAACTCCATTTGAACCAACAGATATCCCGGAAAGATCTTCCGCTGTGAGGTCTTCTTCTTCCCCTTCGCCAATTCCACCACAGTCTCTGTTGGGATCAAGATGGAAGAGAAATATTTACCTTTCCCGAGGTTCTTAATGCGTTCCTCTAAGTTCTGTTTCGCTCTGTTCTCAAAACCCGAATAAGTGTGAATGACATACCACTGAAGTGCCATAATCGCTGTTATCTCCGACCTGCTGGATAGAGTTTTATGAAGCGAAATGCGGTTTGGCCTTATGCTTTATTAACTGCCCGCCTTCTTCAATAACTCCCGGATGAGACTGGACAAGCCTGAATCGACAATGCCCAAGAAGAGGGCGATGATGAAAACAGCGACAAGAACCACAGCCGTCCCAGCAAGAGCATCCTTCCTCGATGGCCAGGTGACCTTTTTTAACTCGGTTTTCACTTCCCTTAAAAACTGTTTAGCCCCTTCAAATTTTTCTCTAAAAGAAAACGTCATCCGTTCAACTCTTTCTGAGGCATGCCTCAAACATCCCCATAAAAAAAATCTATATTCGGCTCAGAACCATCCGATGTTCATCGCCGGTCAAATATATTTATTGGGTGCATGGCAGCCATGAACCATATGAGGTTCATGGCCTGCCACGCACCTCGCATGGTGCGTGGCAGGCCAGGAGGGATTCGAACCCCCATCACCCGGATTTGGAGTCCGGTGCTCTATCCGTTAGAGCTACTGGCCTCTCTCTCGTTTTTGGCATGTTGAAAGTGGAATGTAGTTTAAAAAATTTCTATCCTCAACCAACAACCCTCCACCTTCTACTTTCCCTCATCACTTTGTCTCTTTGTGAACAGTATGCTTTCGACAGAAGCGACAATACTTCTTTAACTCCAGTTTATCCGGAGTTGTCCGTTTATTCTTGGTGGTGGAGTAATTCCTCCGTTTACACTCCGTACAGGCCAGGTTTAAAATATTTCTCATTCACACAGCTCCAGACGAAAAGTTCGAATCCAAATTTACCCCGCAAGAAAGCCCCCGCATTTATGGCGGGGCCGTTATAGAAAACCTCAATTTTTTATGAAAGGTGGAGTTCAAAATTCCCCCTTTTCTAACGGGGTTTATTCGAGGACATCGCTGATGACGCCGGCGCCCACGGTCCGGCCACCCTCACGAATCGCAAACCGCAACTCCTTCTCCATCGCAA
>Ga0315277_10001119_pt1 | contig 39706 bp, 50 predicted proteins | sample YL17G05_15_MG_FD_203695 | JGI IMG/M metagenome (GOLD analysis project Ga0315277, IMG submission 203695) | Sediment microbial communities from Yellowstone Lake, YNP, Wyoming, USA - YL17G05_15 | ecosystem: Environmental > Aquatic > Freshwater > Lake > Sediment | place: USA: Wyoming | collected...
GAAGGAGGGCAAGTTCGCCACCCTGCGACTGCCGTCGGGGGAGACCCGGATGGTCTACATCGGCTGCCGGGCCAGCGTGGGCCGGGTCGGCAACATGGAGCACAGCAACATCAAGCTGGGCAAGGCGGGGCGGACCAGGTGGATGGGCAAGCGGCCTCATGTGCGGGGAGTGGCGATGACCCCGAGAGATCACCCCCACGGCGGGGGCGAAGGGCGCAGCCCGGTGGGCCGCAAGCACCCGGTAAGCCCGACCGGAAAGCCGGCGCTCGGCGCCAAGACGAGGGACCGCCGGAAGCAGAGCAACAAGTTCATCGTGCGAAAGCGGAAGGCAAAGTAGGTAGGTCGTCCGCCTGAGGCGGGCGGCCCCCCGGAGTGTGGCGCTAGCCATTCGTGCCCCCTCGGGGGGCGCGCGGGAAGGGAAGAGCGATGGCGCGATCGGTGAAGAAGGGACCTTACGTGCATCCGAAGCTGATGCGCAAGATCGAGCGGCTGAACGCCGCCAACGAGAAGCGGATATTGAGGTGTTGGTCGCGCGCTTCCACGGTGGTGCCGGAGATGATCGGGCACACCATCGCGGTGCACGACGGGAGGAAGCACATCCCCATCTTCATCACTGAGAACATGGTGGGACATCGGCTGGGCGAGTTTGCGCCGACGCGGCATTTCCGCAGCCACGGCCACCACACCGAGCGCTCGACAGCGCTCAGGTGATAGGCTGGCGAGGAAGCATGGACAAGAGATGGAAGCGAAAGCGATAGCCCGCTATATTCGCATGTCGCCGCGTAAGGCGAGGCGTGCGCTGCAGTTGATTAAGGGCCACGGCCTGCGGGAGGCGGAGGGGCTGCTGACGGCGATGCCTCATCGCGCGGCGCGGGTGGTGCGAAGGGTGATGGACTCCGCGGCGGCCAATGCGGAGAACAACCACGGCATGGAGCGAGATGATCTGTGGGTGACGCAGGCCTATGCTGACGCCGGGCCCACGCTGAAGCGGTGGAGGCCGGCCTCCGGGGGACGGATCGGGAGTGTGCACAAGCGGACCAGCCACATCTGCGTGGTGTTGAGCGATGAGGAGAGATAGCCAGCAGGCGGCGGAGTTGTGCTTCGCCTGAGAGGCAGGGAGCGACCATGGGACAGAAAGTCAATCCAATTGCCCTGCGGCTGGGGTACATCCGGGACTGGGACAGCCGGTGGTACGCCCGCCACCGGACCTACGCGGAGTGGGCGCTGGAGGATGTGCAGGTGCGCAAGTTGCTGCGGGCGCGGTTCAGTGGAGAGGCCGGCACCCGGGGAGGCGGCCGCGGCTCTCGGGACGCCGGGATCAGCCGCATCGAGATCGAGCGCGCCCCCAACCTGCTGAAGCTCACCCTGCACACGGCGCGGCCGGGCATTATCATCGGCCGGGGCGGGCGCGGGGTGGAGGACATCCGCGCCGAGATCGAGCGGGCGGTGAAGCGCAAGGTCCACATCAATGTGCAGGAAGTGCCGCAGCCGGAGCTGGACGCCCGTCTGGTGGGGGAGAACGTCGCCGGGCAGATCGAGCGGCGGATTGCCTTCAAGCGGGCGGTGCGGCAGGCGCTGCAGCGCAGCATGAAGGCGGGCGCGAAGGGCATTAGGGTGATGCTGTCGGGACGCCTGGGCGGGGCGGAGATGACCCGTCGCTACTCGGATCGAGATGGGAAGATCCCGCTCCACACGCTGCGGGCAGACGTTGATTACGGCTTGACGGAGGCGCGCACGGCCTCCGGGAACATCGGGATAAAGGTGTGGGTGTACCGTGGTGACATACTTCCGCCGGCGGGGGTGCAGCCGAAGGCGGAGGTGACGGGGACGGCGGCATCGGAGAGGCCGCGCCGGGGATGGCGCCGGGTGGGTGCGGCGCGCCGTCCGGAGGTGGTGAGCGCGGAGCCGGCTCCTGCGGAGGAAGCGATGCCGCAGGCGGAACCGGCGGCTCAGGAAGAGGAGCAGAAGCCAGATGTTGATGCCGGCCAAGGTGAAGTTCCGGAAGCAACACCGGGGGCATAGACGAGGGATCGCCACCCGGGGCAGCAGCATCGCCTTCGGGGAATACGGTCTCGTCGCCCTGGAGAACTGCTGGCTGACCAGCCGGCAGATCGAGGCCGCGCGGGTGGCGATGACCAGGTTCATCCGACGCGCCGGGAAGGTGTGGGTGCGGGTGTTTCCGGACAAGTCGGTGACGGCAAAGCCGGCAGAGACCAGGATGGGAAGCGGGAAGGGCTCGCCCGAACACTGGGTGGCGGTGGTGAAGCGGGGGCGGATGCTGTTCGAGATGGGTGGCGTGGGTCCGGAGGTGGCGAAGGAGGCGCTGCGCAAGGCAGGCCACAAGCTGCCGATCGGCACCAAGTTCGTGATGAGGAGCGATCTGGGGAGCGAAGAGCATGAAGGCAGCGCAGCTTAGAGACATGACCATGGCGGAGCTGCGGGAGCAGCTCGCGAAAGATAGGCAGGAGGTATTCAACCTCCGGTTCCGCGCCGCCACGCAGCAGGTGGAGAACCCGCGGCGCACCCGGGAGGTGAGGAAGAACGTCGCCCGCATCCTCACCATCCTCCAGGAGCGGGAGGCGCAGTCGCAGCAGGCCGGGTCGAGACAAGGGGAGCAGTGATGGGAGAGCTACCAGGCAGCGGAGCTGGGCTCCGCCCCAGAGGCACTCGCAAGTTGCGAGAAGGGGTGGTGGTCGGCGACCGGATGGATAAGACGGTGGTGGTGGAGGTGATGCGTCTGGTCCGGCACCGCATGTACCACCGAGTGATCCGCCGTCGGACGCGGTTCAAGGCCCACGATGAACAGAACCAGTGTGCGGTGGGAGACCGGGTGCGGATCGTGGAGACGCGGCCGCTCAGCAAGAGCAAGCGGTGGCGAGTGGTGACGGTGGTGGAGAAGGCCAAGTAGCCGCGGCGAAGGCAGAGGAGTCATCTGGAGACGCGAGCAGGATGAGAGTGCACGGAAGCGATCACTTGCGAAATGTGGCCCTGGTCGGGCACGGCCAGTCGGGGAAGACTTCCCTGGCGGAGGCGATGCTGTATGCCGCCAAGGTCACGGATCGGCTCGGCTCGGTGGAGGCGGGCAGCACCGTCTCGGACGCGGACCCGGAGGAGGCGGCGCGCCAGATCTCCATCTCGCTGGCGCTGCTGCCCCTGGAGTGGGGGGAGCACAAGATCAACCTGCTCGACACTCCGGGATATGCTGACTTCGCCGGAGAGCTGGCCTGCGCCCTGCGGGTGGCGGACGGGGTGGTGGTGGTGGTGGACGCGGCGAGCGGGGTGGGAGTGCAGACCGAGCGCTACTCCACGGCGGCAGCGGAGCGCGGGCTGCCGCGGTTGGTGGCGATCACGAAGCTCGACAAGGAGCACACCGACTTCGCCCGGACGCTCGGGGAGGTGCAGAAGGAGTTGGGCTGCAACCCGGTGGCGGTTTCCATTCCCCTCGGAGAGCAGGCCGGCCTGCGGGGCGTGGTGGACTTGATCAAGGGGGTGGCCTACACCGCCAGCGATGGAAAGGAGACGGAAGTCCCTGTTCCCGACGAAATGGCGGCGACTGTGCAGGAGTACCGGCGCAAACTGATCGAGGCCGCCGCCGAGTCAGACGACAAGCTAATGGAGAAGTACTTCGAGGAAGATACGCTGACGCCGGAGGAGATCGCGAGAGGCCTGCGAGCGGCGACGCTCGCCGCGAAGGTGGTGCCGGCGGCGGCGGGGGCGGGCGCCCGCATGGTGGGGGTGCACACGCTCCTGGACTGCATCCTGGGCAACCTGCCCGGGCCCAACGAGGCGCCCGCCGCAACCGGCGCCAATCCTCGCACCGGCGAGCAGGGGACGAGGAAGTGTGATCCGCAGGAACCCATGAGCGCAATCGTCTTCAAGACCACCGCGGACCCCTATGCCGGACGGCTGAGCTACTTCCGGGTCTACTCGGGCGCCCTGCACAGCGACAGCTCGGTCTACAACCCCACTCGGGGCGAGCGGGAGCGAGTGGGCCCCCTGCTGATGCCGGTGGGACGCAAGCATGAAGGGGTGCCGCAGGTGACGGCCGGTGACATGGGGCTGGTGGCCAAGCTGCACTCCAGCCTGACCGGGGAAACGCTGTGCGATGAGGGCAATCCCATCGCGCTGTCGGGGATCGAGCTGCCGCGCTCCGTGTTCTCGGTAGCGATCTCCGCCAAGTCGCGGGCGGACGAGGACAAGGTGGGATCGGCCCTGGGACGGCTGGGGGAAGAGGATCCGACGATCCAGTTCTCTCTGAACCCGGACACGAAGGAGACGGTGCTGGAGGGGCTGGGGGATCTGCACCTGGAGATCGTGGTGGCGCGCTTGCAGCGGAAGTTCGGCGTGGAGGTGCAGACGGGTGCGCCCAAGGTGGCCTACCGCGAGACCGTCCGCAGTGGGGTGCGGGTGCAGGGGAGGCACAAGAAGCAGACGGGGGGACGGGGGCAGTTCGGCGATGTCTGGGTGCGGGTGGAGCCGCTGCCGCGGGGAGAGGGGTTCGAGTTCGTGGACGCGGTGAGGGGCGGGTCGGTGCCGCGCAACTTCATCCCGGCGGTGGAGAAGGGGCTGCGGGAGGCGCGCGAACACGGCATTCTTGCCGGGTATCCGGTGATTGACATCCGCTGCACGCTTGACGATGGGTCGTCGCACGCGGTGGACTCCTCGGACCTCGCCTTCAAGATCGCCGGCTCCGTTGCCCTGCACAAGGCGCTGGAGGAGGCCGGTTCGATCCTGTTGGAGCCGGTGGCGGAGGCGGAGGTGGTGGTGCCGGGGGAGCAGATGGGCGATGTCATCGGGATGCTGAATGCGAAGAGGGGGAACATCCTGGGGGTGGAGCCAAAGAGCGGGATGCAGGTGGTAAAGGCGCTGGTGCCGATTGGGGAGATGGCGCACTATGCCTCGGAACTCCGGTCGCTAACCGGGGGCCGGGGCACCTACGCGATGCAGTTCTCGCACTACCAGGAGGTGCCGCCACACCTGGCGCCAGCGATTATCGAGGCGGCGAAGCAAGAGAGAGAACGGGCGAAGGCCTGAGATACCGTGGATGTGGGATGACGCGATGATACAGCTTCGCACCAGACTGAAAGTGGCAGACAACTCCGGCGCCCGGCTGGTGGAGTGCATCCGCGTGCTGGGCGGGTCGAACCGACGTTACGCGCGGATCGGGGATACCATCGTGGTGGCGGTGAAGCAGGTGATCCCGGCCTCCGCCGTCCGCAAGGGAGAGGTGGCGCGGGCGGTGGTGGTGCGGCAGACGCAGCCGCTGCGGCGCCGCGACGGCTCCATCATCCGCTTCGACGACAATGCGGTGGTGCTGATCGGGGAGCAGCGGAACCCGCGTGGGACGCGGGTGTTCGGGCCGGTGGCGCGGGAGCTGCGGGAGAGGGAGTTCATGAAGATCGTCTCGCTGGCGCCGGAGGTGGTGTAGATGGCAACCAAGGTGAGCGCGGGGAAGTCTCGGCCGAAGGTGCATATCAAGGCGGGCGATACCGTGTACGTGCGCGCCGGCGCCGACCGGGAGACGCGCCTCACCCCGGAGGAGATGGACCGGTTCGGCCCGCAGCAGCAGAAGACGGAGGCAAACAAGCGGCCGGGCCGGCGGGCGAAGGTGCTCAAGGTGCTGGCCGACAAGCGGCGGGTGGTGATGGAAGGCGTGAACATGCTGGTGCGACATGCCCGCCCGAGAGGCCGCTCCACCCGCACCCAGCAGCTCCAGTCCGGGCGGGTCGAGCAGCCCGGCTCGGTGTCGCTGGCGAACGTGATGCTGGTGTGTCCGAACTGCGACCGGCCCACTCGGGTGCGGAGGGGAACGGTGGAGGGGAAGAGGGTGCGGCTCTGCCGCCGCTGCGGAGAGCCGGTTGACACGGTGAAGTAGCTACTGAGTTTCGCCGAAAGAAGTAAGGGCGAAACTCAGACAGAGCAGCCTGGAACGCAGCAGAAGCGTTACAGGCCGTTACTTCGATATGCGAAGCGCTATAGCAGGTGCGCACATGGGTGCGCCACTGGTGATAGGCGAGGCTGTGTAGAATGGCGCGCAAAGAGCGACAAGCGAGCGAGGAAGCGGCACCGGCTCCGCAGCCGCCGCGGCTGAAGGAACAGTACCGGGCCGACACCGTCCCGGCGCTGATGCGGCGGTTCGGGTACCGCCAGGTGATGGAGGCGCCCAGGCTCTCCAAGATCGTGGTGAGCATGGGAGTGGGAGCCGCGGTGCAGGAGCCCAAGGCGCTGGAGTCGGCGATGGAGGACCTGACCACCGTCACCGGCCAGCGGCCGGTGATCCGGCGCGCCAAGCGCTCCATCGCCCAGTTCCGGGTGCGGGAGAAGAACCCGGTGGGATGCTCGGTGACCCTGCGCGGGGATCGGATGTGGGAGTTCCTGGACCGGTTGATCAGTGTCGCCCTGCCCCGGATTCGGGACTTCCGGGGGCTGCCTCCGGAGGCGGTGGACGGTCATGGCAACTACAGCTTGGGCCTCCGGGAGCAGACGGTGTTCCCGGAGATTGATCTGGACACGGTGACCCGAGTACAGGGTATGAACATCACCATGGTCACCAGCGCGCGTAATGATGAAGAAGCGCTCGTGCTGCTGCGAGAGCTGGGGCTGCCCCTCAGGGAGTGAGCCGGGGCCACGGATCGGGAGGTAGAGGATTGGCTAAGACATCGCTGATTGTCAAGTCGAGGCGGACACCGAAATTCACGGCGCGGAAGTACAACCGGTGCAAGCTCTGCGGCCGTCCGCGCGCTTACATAAGGCAGTTCAGCATGTGCCGCATCTGCTTCCGGGAGCTGGCTTCCCGGGGGCAGTTGCCTGGCGTTACCAAGGCAAGTTGGTGAGGCGAGAGGCTATGCCGACGACCGATCAGATCGCCGATATGTTGACGCGAATCCGCAACGCCAACCTGGCGGGACATGAGCACGTGCTCGTGCCCGCCTCCAGGATCAAGCTGGAGATCGCGAAGATCCTGAAGGCCCAGGGCTATGTTCAGAAGTACGACCTGGTTGACGATAAGCGCCACGGGCAGATCCGTCTGCATCTGCGCTACACCCCCGAGCGCAAGCCGGTGATCACCGGGCTGCGCCGGGTGAGCCGTCCGGGGAGGCGCAGCTACGTGAGCGTGGACAGCATCCCTCGGGTGATAGGAGGGCTGGGCATCGCCATTCTGTCCACCTCCCGGGGTGTGCTCACCGATCGGGAGGCGCGCCGCCGCCGGGTGGGAGGCGAGGTGCTGTGCTACGTGTGGTGAGGAGAGGCGGCAAGGGCCTGGTGAGGTAAGAGCGATGTCACGCATTGGCAAGGCGCCGATCCGGCTGCCGGCCGGAGTGATAGTGGAGGTGAGCGACCATCGGGTGACGGTGAAGGGCCCGCTGGGCGAGCTGTCGCGGGTGGTCCCGAAGGCGATGGGGGTGGAGATCGCGGAGGGCGAGGTGCAGGTGAAGCGCCCGTCGGACAGCAAGCCCCACCGCAGCCTGCACGGGCTCACGCGGACCCTGATCGCCAACATGGTGCAGGGAGTGAGCCAGGGATACGCGAAGGTCCTGGAGTTGTACGGGATGGGCTTCCGCGTGCAGCAGCAGGAGTCTCGGCTGACCTGCCAGCTCGGGTTCTCCCACCCGGTGATCTTGGAGCTGCCCGAGGGCATTACCAGCCAGGTGGAGACGTTCGTGCCGACGGGAGAAAACAGCTACCTATCGGCCCGCGTCACCCTGAGGGGGATTGACAAGGAGGTGCTGGGCGAGACCGCGGCTCGCCTGCGGGCCGCCAGGAAGCCGGAGCCATACAAGGGCAAGGGCTTCCGGTATCAGGGCGAGCGGGTTCTGCGCAAGGCAGGGAAGGCGGCGCAGGCCGTCCGGTAGCGTGACGGGCAAGGGAGCGAGTTCACGTGTCCATGGTTGGAACAAGAGTCAAGGCGAGAGAGCGACGGCATCGGCGGGTGCGCAAGCGGGTGCGGGGCACCGGCGAGCGGCCGCGCCTGTGTGTGTTCCGCAGCTTGAGGACGGTCTACGCGCAGATCATAGATGATGACGCGGAGGAAGGCCGGGGGCGCACCCTCGCCCAGGCCAACTCGCGGGAGTCCGGGCTGGTGGAGGGGGGCAGATCGCCGCGGGACACCGCCGCGGCGCAGGCCGTGGGCCGGGCGCTGGGGGAGCGGGCGAAAGCCCTGGGCATCACCAGGGTGGTGTTCGACCGCGGGGGCTATCAGTACCATGGCCGCACCCGGGCGGTGGCCGAGGGCGCCCGCGAGGCAGGGCTGGAATTCTGACGGAGACAGAGGTAAGACACTCATGCGTCGCCAGGAACGTGAGAACCAAGCGCCGGGAGCTGAACCGGCTATTGAGGAGAAGCTGGTGGCCCTCAACCGGGTGCAGAAAGTGCACAAGGGCGGCCGCACGCTTCGCTGGAGCGCGCTGGTGGTGGTGGGAGATGGCGATGGCTCGGTGGGAGTGGGCTTGGGCAAGTCCGGGGAGGTGCCGGACGCAGTGAGGAAAGCGGCGGAAGACGCGAAGAAGAATCTGCTGAAGATAGCGCGGCTGGGCGCCACCATTCCCCATGCGGTGGAGGCGAGCTTTGGCGCGGCGCGGGTGCTGCTCAAGCCTGCCTCGCCGGGCACGGGCGTGATTGCGGGCGGCGCAGTGCGGGCGGTGCTGGAAGCGGCCGGAATCCGGGATGTGCTGTCCAAGTCGCTGGGTTCCGACAACCCCATCAACATCGCCCGGGCGGCGATGAAGGGCCTCCGGAGCCTGCGCACCGCGCAGCAAGTGGCCGCCCTTCGCGGACGCAAGGTGGAGGAGATCGCCGATCACTACCATCGGGTGGCGGCGGAGCAGGCCGCCCCGGAGCCGGTGGCCCCGGAGGCGGAGGCATGAGTCGCCTGCGGATCACCCTCGGAAAGAGCACCATCGGGCATCCCAAGGACCAGAAGGACACGGCGCGGGCGCTGGGCCTGGGGAAGCTGAACGCCACCGTGGTTCGGCCGGATAACCCCGCCATCCGCGGCATGGTAAGGAAGCTGCACCACCTGGTGACGGTGGAGGCGGTCGCGGAGGAAGGGGAGGGAAAGAGGAAGCCGCGCGCAAGGTCGGCGCGTCGGACTGGTAATGGCGGGCGCTCAGGCGCCCGTCGCGGAGGCCACTGATGCGAGTCTCGGATCTACGCCCTGCGACAGGCGCGAAGCATAGAAGGAAGCGGGTGGGCCGGGGCATGGGCTCCGGCCATGGGAAGACCTCCACGCGCGGGATGAAGGGACAGAAGGCCCGCGACACCGTTCGCCCGGGCTTCGAGGGCGGCCAGACTCCGCTCTACCGGCGTCTGCGCAAGCGCCGGGGAATGGGTAAGTCGGCGCGCAACCTGGGGATGTTTCGGCGTCGCTACGCGGAGGTGAATGTGGGCCGGCTCCAGGAGTGCTGCGAGCCGGAGGCGGAGGTGACCCCGGAGGGGTTGCTGGAGAAGCGGGTGATCCGGGAGCTGTGGGATGGGCTGAGGGTATTGGGCGATGGCGAGTTGAGCAAGGCGCTGACGGTGAAAGCTCACCACTTCAGCGCCGCCGCGCGTGCCAAGATCGAGGCCGCGGGAGGCACCGCGGAGGTGATCTGAGATGTTTGCGCCCAAGTGTGGGCGCGAACATCACGGACTGTGGACAGAACCAGCCCGGAGAAGCAAAGCGAAGTTCGTGCACTCAAGGAAAGATTGCCAGGACGCCTAACGTGTCGAGTCTGCTGGGACCAGTAACAGCCGCCTTCAAGCTGCCCGACCTGCGTCGGCGCATCCTGTTTGTGTTCGGGATGTTCGCCGTGTACGTGGTCGGCCTGCACATCCCAGTGCCCTACGTGAACAGGGAGGCGATGAAGAACCTGGTGGAGGGCGGCGGCCTGCTCAACCTCTTCGACATGTTCTCCGGCGGGGCGTTCCGGCGTTTCTCCATCCTCGCCATGGGGATCATGCCCTACATCAACGCCTCCATCATCTTCCAGTTGCTGGGGATTGCCTGGCCGCGGATTGCGGAGCTGGCCAAACAGGGAGAGGCGGGGCGGAAGGCGATCTCGCAGTATACGCGGTGGCTGACCATCTTCCTGGCGGTGCTGCAGGCGACGATGACCTGCGCTGCGCTGCAGCGATACCCGGTGCAAGGTGGCGGAACGATCCTGGCCGCCAGCGGCGCCGCGCTAATCCCTATCATCATCACCCTCACCGGCGGCACCTGCCTCCTGATGTGGATGGGCGAGCAGATGACGGACAAGGGAATCGGCAACGGCGTCTCCCTGATCATCTTCGTGGGAATCGTCGCCCGCATGCCGGTGGATGTGATCAAGACCTTCGAGTTTTGGCGCACGGGCAACATCTCGTGGGTGAGCATCTTCATGCTGGCAGTGATCTGGCTGGGCACGGTGGCCGGGATCATCTACATCACCAAGGGAGAGCGGCGGATCAGCATCCAGTCGGCGAAGCGGGTGGTGGGTACCAAGGTCTATGGAGGCGGCAGCAGCTATCTGCCCATCCGCGTGAACACCGCGGGCGTGATTCCCATCATCTTCGCGGTGGCCATCGCCATGCTGCCAGGCCAGATCGCCCAGTTCATGAGCAGCGGACCGGAGGGTGCGGCCAGTCTGGCGGGCCGCATCGCCGACCTCCTGAACCCAGATAAGTACTGGTTCGCCGCCGCCATGTACTTCCTGCTGGTGGTCTTCTTCACCTACTTCTATACGGCGGTGACCTTCAATGTGGCGGATGTTTCTGATAACCTGAAGAAGTACGGCAGTTTCATCCCCGGGATCCGGCCGGGCCGGCCGACGGAGAGGCACTTGGACCGGGTGCTCTCCAGGATCACCCTCGCCGGGGCCTTGTTCCTGGGGGTGATCGCGCTGCTCTCCTACTACGTGCCGGACATCACCGGGGTGACCACCTTCACGGTGGTGGGAGGCACCTCGCTGCTGATCCTGGTGGGGGTGGCGCTGGATACCGTGCAGCAGATCGAGGCCCACCTGGTGATGCGCCAGTACGAAGGGTTCATCCGCTGATGTGCGAGTGCTGTGGCCGCGCGGCGGTGCGGATGGTGCTGCTGGGTCCCCCGGGATCGGGGAAAGGGACGCAGGCGAGCGCGATGCAGCGGCGCTGGGGGCTCGCGCACCTGGCCTCCGGCGACCTGCTGCGGGAAGACGTAAGAGATGATACGGAGCTGGGCCGAAAGGCCAAGCCCTACATGGACGCCGGTGAGCTGGTGCCGGACGAGCTGATCCTTGATATGATGGAGAAGCGGCTGGCGAGACCGAATGCGCAGGCTGGCCTGCCCGGCCGGGGCTTCGTGCTGGATGGATTCCCGCGCACCCTGGCGCAGGCGCAGGCGCTGGACCAACGCCTGGCTGCGATGGGGCAGCGGTTGGACGCGGTGGTTTGCCTCAGGGTATCAGAGGAGGAGATCCTGCGGCGGCTGTCCGGGCGGCTGGTCTGCCCGCAGTGCCATGCCATCTACCAGGCGGAGACCATGCCGCCCAAGCGGCCCGGGTTGTGCGACAGGTGCGGGTCGCCCCTGGTGCAGCGGGAGGATGAGGACCCGGAGGTGGTGCGCAACCGCCTGCGGGTGTATGAGGAGCAGACCGCCCCGCTGGAGGAGTACTATCGGAGTCGGGGCCTGCTGCACGAGGTGGATGGCGCAATCGGTGTGGACCGGGTGCTGGCGGAGGTTTCCAGGATACTGGAGGCCAGCGCGAAACGGGTGCAGGCAGAGAGCTGAAGTGGAGGGCAGCGGGGCGAAGCGCGCGCGGGCGAAGAAGCGCGCGGTAAGCATCAAGAGCGAGAAAGACGTCGCCAAAATGAGGCGGGCGGGGCGGATCGTCGCCTTCACCCTGGAGTGGCTTGGGAAGGCGGCCCTGCCCGGCGTGAAGACGATAGAGCTGGACCGCATGGGAGCTGAGGCGATCCGCAGCTTCGGAGCGGAGCCGACCTTTTACAAGCTATATGGGTATCCGGCCCACATCTGCATCTCGGTCAACGAGGAGGTGGTGCACGGCATCCCCGGCGAGCGGGCGCTGAAGGAGGGCGACATCGTCTCCTTCGATGTCGGGGCAACGGCGGAGGGGATGATTGCGGATGCCGCCACTACCGTGGGAGTGGGCGAGATCAGCGCCGAGGCCCGGCGGTTGCTCCGGGTGACGCAGGAGGCGCTGGCGGCCGGGCTGGCGCAGGCGCGGTCGGGCAACCGGGTGTCGGACATCTCGGCCGCGGTGCAGAGGCATGTGGAGGCACATGGCTTCAGCGTGGTCCGCCAACTGGTGGGCCACGGCGTGGGCTACGAAGCGCACGAGCCGCCCCAGGTGCCCAACTTCGTGGACGATGGCCCGGAGGGCACGGTGGTGCTGAGGCCGGGCATGACTCTGGCGGTTGAGCCGATGGTGAACCAGGGAGGATATGAAGTGGTGCAGGACGCGGATGGCTGGACTTATCGCACGGAAGATGGATCGCTCTCCGCCCACTTCGAGCATACGATGGTGATAACCGAAGAGGGGTGCGAGGTGTTGACGTGCCGCGGAGCGGGAGAGCAATCGCGCGGATAGAGAGTGGAGCAGTAGACAACTGCAGACAGCCTGCTCGATTGCAGTCTGCTGCGCTATCGCTCTGCTGCTCGTTTGTGAGGATGCGAGATGAAAGTGAGATCATCGGTCAAGAAATTGTGTGAGCGCTGCAAGATCATCCGGCGCCATGGCAAGGTGCGGGTGATCTGTGAGAAGCCCAAGCACAAGCAGGTGCAGGGATGAGACGGCCCCGGTGGGACCCTCAGGGTCCCCACCAGGGTCCCGAAGGGCGCGCGGGCGCAAGGAGAAGATAGATGGCACGTATCGCGGGAGTGGACCTGCCACGAGAGAAGCGGTTGGAGATCGCCCTTACCTACATTTACGGGGTCGGCAGGACTACCAGCAAGCGCATCCTGGAGCAGGCCGGGGTGGGCCTGGACACGCGGGTGCGGGACATGACCGAGGACGAGGTCACCCGCCTGCGCGATATCATCGAGCGCAACTACCAGGTGGAGGGGGATCTGCGCCGCAGCGTGCAGGGCAACATCCAGCGACTGGTTGACATCGGGTGCTACCGAGGGCTTCGTCACCGGCGTGGGCTGCCGGTGCGGGGGCAGCGCACGCGCACGAACGCGCGCACCCGCAAGGGGCCGCGGCGCACCGCGGGGGTGAGGAGGAGGAAGTGATGGCTGTGGTGAGAGGCAGCGGAAGGAGCATGGGTCATGCCGCGTAAGGGCACGCGAACGAGAAAGCGGGAGCGGCGCGTGGTCAGCCATGGCCGCGCCTACGTCCAGTCCACGTTCAACAATACCATCATCACCGTGACCGATCAGGAGGGAGCGGTGCTCTCCTGGGCCAGCTCCGGTTCGGTCGGGTTCAAGGGCACGAAGAAGGGCACACCGTTCGCGGCGCGGATGGCTGCGGAGGCGGCGGCCCGCAAGGCGATGGAGTTCGGCATGAGGCGCGTGGACGTGTACGTGAAAGGCCCTGGCAGCGGCCGGGAGACCGCCATTCGGTCTCTGCAGACGGCAGGGCTGGAGATCGCCAGCATCCGCGACATCACCCCCATCCCCCATAACGGATGCCGGCCGCCGCGGCGGAGACGAATCTAGGGCGGCCCCCGCGCAGCGGGGCGCCAGCCATGCGTGCGGCGGCGCCGCACGGGAGGAAGAGAGCAGATGGCGCGATATCGTGGACCAGTGTGCAGGCTGTGCCGCCGGGAGGGGGTGCGGCTCTACCTGAAAGGGGAGAGGTGCCTATCCGCAAAGTGCGGCATCGAGCGGCGCGCCTACCCGCCCGGCGAGCACTCCCAGACCCGGGCCCGCCGCAGGACCTCCGACTATGGGGTGCAGCTTAGGGAAAAGCAGAAGCTGCGGCGCATCTATGGGGTGTTGGAGCGGCAGTTCCGGCTCTACTTCGCCGAGGCCGAGCGCAGGCCGGGCATAACCGGCGAGCTGTTGCTCCAGTTGCTGGAGCGGAGGCTGGACAGCGTGGTCTGGCGACTCGCGCTGACCTCCTCGCGGACGCAGGCGCGCCTGCTGATCGGGCAGGGGCACTTCTCCGTGAACGGCAAGCCGGTGAATGTGCCCTCCCGGATGGTGCGCGTCGGGGACAGCATTGCGGTGCGGCCGAAGAGCCGCAAGGTGCCCCCGATCGTGGCCGCGGCGGAGAAGGCCGGGGGCCGGCGCGTCCCCTCCTGGCTGCAGGTGGAAGGAGACGCCATGGAAGCGACGGTCATCTCTCTCCCCTCGCGGGCGGAGATTGACACCCAGATTCAGGAAGAGCTGGTGGTGGAGTACTACTCTCGGTAGGCCGGGTTGGGTGCTACTGCGCAGCCCGCCTGAAGCGGGCAGAGCAGCAGCGGTTTGAGAAGGAGAACACTCGGATGATCATTGATACCCTGACACCTCGGATCGAGCGGCTCGATGATGGCAAGGACCCGCGCACGGGGTCGTTCCTGATCGAGCCCCTGGAGCGCGGGTACGGGACCACCCTGGGCAACGCGCTGCGGCGGGTGCTGCTGTCCTCCATCCCCGGGGCGGCGATCACCTTCGTGACCATTGACGGCGTGCTGCACGAGTTCTCCACCATTCCGGGAGTGGTGGAGGACACCACGGAGATCCTGCTCAACCTGAAGGAACTGGCGATCAAGATCGTGCAGCCGCCGGAAGGCCTCGCCGCGGAGATGAGCCATCTGGGGGAAGGCCCTCGCATCCTGCGCATCGAGCGCTCCGGCCCCGGGGAGGTGATGGGCGCGGACGTGGAGGGCCCGGCGGATGTGGAGATCGTGAACAAGGACCTTCGCATCGCCACCCTGGACAGCCCGGAGGCCACGCTCTCCGTTCAGATGGAGGTGGAGCGCGGGCGCGGGTATGTGTCGGCGGAGGAGCACGACGCCTCCCGGCGCCCCATCGGCGCCATCCCGGTGGACTCCATCTACACCCCGGTGAGGAAGGTGGGCTTCCGGGTGGAACCCACCCGGGTGGGCCATATGACGGACTTCGACCGGCTGATCCTGGAAGTGGGCACCAATGGCACCATTGACCCGGCCGACGCGATCAGCGATGCGGCGAAGATACTGGATCGCTATCTGATCCTGTTCTTCGACTTCCAGCACCAGGAAGAGGAGCTCGCCGGGGCGCCGGAGGCGGAGTCCGCCGCCGCCCGCCAGCTTCAGACGCGGGTGGAGGATCTGGACTTCTCGGTGCGGACTATGAACTGCTTGCGGCGGGAGGGCATTGCCACCGTGGGCGAGCTCATCCAGCGCACCGAGAGCGATCTGATGGCGATCCGGAACTTCGGCCGGAAGTCCCTTCAGGAGGTGAAGGACAAGTGCGCGGGGATGGGATTGGAGCTGGCGGGCGCGGGGGGCGATGACGCCGGCGAGGCCGAGTGAGATGGGGAACCGTGATTGGAGGAGGATGCTGGCGTGAGACATCGAGTCGCCGGCCGTCGGCTGGGTCTGCCCACCGACCAGCGCATGGCCTTGCTGAACAATCTGGTGACCTCCTTGCTGTGGCACGGCAGCGTGGTGACCACGGTGACGCGCGCCAAAGAGGCGCGGAGCATGGCGGAGAAGCTGATCAGCATTGCGCGGGAGGACAGCGTCCACCGCCGGCGCCTGGCGCGCCGCCTCCTGCAGCCCCGCACGGGCCTGCTGCGCATGAAGGAAGGCTCCTACCGGGAAATGCCCGCGGGCGGAGAGGCGAGCAAGTCCTCTCTCGCTGGCGGCAGCGCCAGCTCGGTGGCGAACTCGGTCCGGCATCTCTTCGAGCACGTCGGGCCTCAGTATCAGGATCGGCCGGGCGGGTACACCAGGATCGTGCGCGTCGGCCCCCGCCGCGGCGACGGGGTGATGCAGGCCAAGCTGGAGCTGGTTGACTACCGGGCGCCGGAGCTGAAGGAGAAGTAACCGACGGAAGGCATCAGGCGCAACCTGAAGCTGATCCTGGAGTACGATGGGACCGACTTCCACGGGTTCCAGCGTCAGCGAAGCCTGCGCACGGTGCAAGGAGTGTTGGAGGAGAGATTCTCCCGCCTGCTGGGAGAGCCTGTCCGGGTGATCGGCGCCGGGCGCACCGATGCCGGGGTGCATGCCCTGGGGCAAGTGGCCAATTTCCAGACCAGCAGGCCGATCCCCCTGGAACGGCTGTTGGGAGTGCTGAACGCGTCGCTCCCCTCGGATGTAAAGGTGCAGTCCTGCCAGGAGGTGGAGGAAGGGTTCCACGCTCGGCGGGCGGCGCGGAGCCGGACCTATCGCTACACGGTGCTGGAACGAACGGGGCCCTCGCCCCTGCTGGGGAGGTACGCGCTGGTCGTGCCCCCGGGGTTGGAGGTCGAGCGTATGGAGCGGGTGGCGAGGCGGCTGGTGGGAGAGCGTGACTTCCGCGCCTTCCAGGGAGGCGGAGCCGAGACGAAGAGCACGGTGAGGAGGCTGGTGCGGCTGGAATGCCGGCGGGAAGGCGAAGCCATCGCCATCACCGCGGAAGCGAACAGCTTTCTCTATCAGATGGTGCGGATCGTCACCGCGACGCTGCTGGCGGTGGGGCGAGGGGAGATGACCGGGGGAGATGTGCTGAGGGTGCTGCAGGCCGGCGAGCGGCGGATGCTGCCGGGGCCTGCGCCGGCTTGCGGGTTGTGCCTGTTGGGGGTATCATACTAGTTCCGGAACGGAAGAGTCGTGACCATGAGAAGCAAAGCGACGAAAACCTATTCCGCCAAGCCGCGGGAGGTGTCCAGGCGGTGGCTGCTGATAGACGCCCAGGGGAAGGTGCTGGGGCGGCTGGCCGCCGATGTGGCGGCGGTCCTGCGGGGAAAACACAAGCCTTCTTTCACGCCGCATGTGGACACCGGCGACCATGTGGTGGTGGTGAACGCGGCGGGGCTGGTGCTGACCGGCGGCAAAGCTCAGAAGACCATGCGCTATCGGCACACCGGCTATCCCGGAGGGCTGAAGGCGGAGCCGTATGGGGCGCTGGTCAAGCGCGACCCGGCGCGCGCCTTCCGCGCCGCAGTGCGGGGCATGTTGCCGCACACCACGCTGGGAAAGCAGATGCTGCGCAAGCTGAAGGTGTACGCGGGCGGTGAGCACCCGCACGGGGCCCAGGGGCCGGCGCCCTATCCCGCCGCGCCAATTCAGGACCCTGAGGGGGTCCCTCAGGGCCCCGAGGGGCCGTCCGAGTGACGATGAGGAGGTAGCGTCGTGCCACAGGAATACTATGCCACCGGGCATCGCAAGAACGCCATCGCCAAGGTGTGGCTGTCGGCCGGAGACGGTGAGTTCACGGTCAACGGCATGCCTTTGGGGGAGTACGTGCGTCGCGCCACCCTGGAGTTGGTGGCTCAGGAGCCCCTGCGGATGGCGGCATCGGCGGGCCGGTTCAGCGTGCGAGCGCAGTGCCTGGGGGGAGGCATCGCCGGCCAGGCCGGGGCGATCCGGCACGGCGTGGCGAAAGCGCTGGTGTTGATGGATGAGTCGCTCCGGCCGGCGATGCGCAAGGCCGGGCTGCTCACCCGCGATCCCCGGGTGAAAGAACGGAAGAAATACGGGCGCAAGCGGGCCCGCCGCGGATTCCAGTTCAAGAAGAGGTGATCCTCGCGCCGGCTCTCATCGGCGGAGGGTATGGAATATGCACACGTGCGCCTTTGGCGCACGCATGGCTAGATCCCCGCGGCGCGGGGGCCGCCACGGCGGCCCGCCATAGGCGGGCCTAGCCGCTCCGGACCGTCGCGCGGCAGGCGCGACGTAGGTGAGCTGGGGTCACAGACAGATGGCTTTCCGCAACTTAGGCTATCTCCACGCAGTCGGGCTGCTGGCAACTGGCTTGGCGTTGCTGGCCGGCGCCTGCGCGCCGGCTTTCGCCAACGCCGCGCCCATCCGCTATGAGATCTACATGGTGCAGGCGGGCGACACGGTCGAGAACATCGCCGCTCGCTTCGGGGTGGAGGCGGCTTTGATCCGCAGCTTCAACAACCTCGGCGACGGGCAGGCGCTCTCGCCCGGCCAGTCGGTGGCGGTGGTGCTGCCGGGGCTCCCCGAACGGGAGCCCACGGTGTCCGGAGAGGCGGCCGTTCCGCTGTTGCCGGCCCAGCCGCACGAGATCACGCCCCATTACGCGACGGTCGGCAAGGGCTGCCGGGTCACCAGGGAGTGTGGCGGCGGGAGCGTGCTGTACGATCCCGCCGAGGGGTCGCGGGTGATCGTCACCGCGGAGCAGGGAGACTACTGGGGTGTGCTGATGGCCAACGGCTCTCTCGGATGGGCGCCGAAGGCCAGCTTGCAGCTCACCGAGGAGAGCCTGTCCTCGGAAGAGCTGGACAAGATGCTGCGGCAGGCCGGGCGGGCGGAAGTGGTGCAGTACGCGATGCAGTTTCTGGGGCTGCCATACCGCTATGGCGGTCGTCTTCCCTACGACACCGACTGCTCGCTGTTCGTGCAGACGGTCTTCAGGGCCTCTGGCGTAGCCCTGCCGCGCACGGCTCACGCGCAGGCGGAGGTGGGGCAGCCGGTTCCCTTCGACCGGATGTTGCCCGGGGACCGGCTCTACTTCGCCAACAAGAGCGGATACGTCAACCACGCTGGCATCTACATCGGCGATATGCAGTTCATTCACGCCTCGTCGTATTCCGGGTGCGTGACGATTGACTCGCTCACCTCTCGGGCCTACTGGTCGAAGCTGGTGGGGGTGCGACGATCCTAGGCCCGGCCTGCAACGCGGCTGGGCGGCAGCATGGCAAGCAGGTGGTCCTACCGCCTGCTTGTTGCTTTTGCGGGGGAGAGCGGCTTTGCTGAGGGATGATGATTTGGTGTATAATCCGGCGGGTGGCTAGGTCCTCGCACGCCGAGGACCGCCATGGCGGCCCTCAGGGCCTAGCCATTCGAGGTCAACGATGGCAACGAAACTGGCTGTGCTCGGCGCCACGGGCTACGGGGGCGTTGAGCTGGTCCGGCTGCTTGAGAACCACCCCGCGGTGGAACTCGCGTATCTGTCCTCGGAGAGCTACGCGGGACAGCGCATGTGCCAGGTCTATCCCCACCTGAAGGGGGTGGACATGCCCCTGCGCGCCTTGGATGCGGCAGAGGTCACGAGGGAGTGCGAGTTCGCTCTTCTCTCGCTGCCGGCCGGGAAGTCCATGGAGATCGTGCCGCGGCTGCTGGAGGCGGGCCTGCGGGTGGTGGATATCAGCCCCGACTTCCGGCTGCGGGAGGCGGCCGCCTACCGCCAGTGGTACAAGGTGGATCATACCTGTGCGGAGCTGCTCGCCCAGGCGGTGCCCGGGATCCCGGAGTGGTATCGGGACGACATCGCCACCGCCCGCTTGGTGGCCGCGCCGGGGTGCTACTCCACCGCCGCGGTGCTGGCGCTGGCGCCGCTGCTGGCGGAGAAGCTGATCGCGCCAGAGGATATCATCGTGGACGGCAAGTCCGGCGTGTCGGGAGGCGGCCGCACCGCGCTCAGCCTGCCGTTCCACTATCCGGAGGCCAACGAGGACATCGCCGCCTATGCCGTGGGAGGCCATCGGCATCTGCCGGAGATGATCCAGGGGCTGGCGGAGCTGGCGGAGTGCGAGGCGAGCATTACCTTCACGCCTCACCTGGCCCCCATGACCCGGGGCATTCTGCTCACCATCTATGCCACGCCCGCGCCCGGCGTGGAGGCGCCGGCGCTGCGGGAGGCGCTGCTGAGATATTATGCGGAAGAGCGCTTTGTGGAAGTGATGCCGGCCGGCCAGTGGCCGCACACGAAGTGGACCGCGGGCACAAACCTGTGCTTCCTGTCCGCGGCAACGGACAGGCAGTCGGGGAGAGCAATCATCCTCGCCGCGCTCGATAACCTTGGCAAGGGCATGGCTGGCCAGATGCTGCAGTGCCTCAACCTGATGGTGGGCGTTGACGAGGCGACCTGCCTGGCGGCTTCGGCGGCCTACCCGTAAGGTCGCGCCTCCGGCGCGACCGCCCAGAGCGGCTAGGCCCGCCTATGGCGGGCCGCCGTGGCGGCCCCCGCGCCGCGGGGGTCTAGCCATGCGTGCGGCAAAGGCGCACGTGCAGGAGTAGCAAGGTGCGGAAGTCGTATCCTCCTCAATTGCTGCGTGAGGTAGAGGGCGGGGTGACCGCTCCCTGCGGGTTCGATGCCGCCGGCGTGCGCGCGGGCCTGAAGGAGCGGGGCCTCGATGTCGCGCTGGTCTACAGCGTCGCGCCGGCTGCGGCCGCGGGAGTGTTTACCGCCAACCGGGTGCAGGCCGCGCCGGTGTTGGTGAGCAAGGACCGGGTGGGCCGCGCCAATGTGCACGGAGTGGTGATCAACAGCGGCAGCGCCAACGCCTGCACCGGGGACAGGGGCTACCGGGATGCGGTGAAGATGGCGGCTCTGGCGGCCCAGGCGCTGGGAGTGCCGGAGCGGTCCATCCTGGTGTGCTCCACCGGGGTGATCGGACGGCCTCTGCCCATGCGCAAGATCGCCACCGGTGTCAAGGAGGCGGTTGCCAGCCTGCGGCCGGATGGCGGCGAGCAGGCGGCGGAGGCGATCCTGACCACCGACACGCGGGCAAAGACGGCGTCGGCGGAGTTCGAGCTCGACGGGCGCCCGGTGCGGATCGGCGGCATGGCGAAGGGAGCGGGGATGATCGCTCCCAACCTGGCCACCATGCTAGCGGTTATCACTACTGATGCCAGACTGTCGCCTGCCCTGTTGCAGAGCTGCCTGGCGGCGGCGGTGGATCGCTCGTTCAACCGCATCACCGTGGACGGTGACACCAGCACCAACGACTGCGTGCTGGCGTTCGCCAATCGGCAGGCGGAAGCGGGGGAGATCACCCCCCGCCACGGCCTGGTTCGTTTTCAGACGGCGCTGGACCAAGTGTGCGCAAAGCTGTCTCAGGCTATCGTCGCCGACGGAGAAGGAGCGACCAAGACGGTGGAGGTGTGTGTGCGCGGGGCGCAGACGGAGAGGGAAGCGCTCCAGATTGCCCGCACCATCGCTACCTCGCCTCTGGTGAAGGCCGCCATCGCCGGCGGCGATCCGAACTGGGGGAGAGTACTTGCCGCGGCGGGCCGGGCGGGGGTGCGCTTCCGGCCGGAGTTGGTCGAGCTATACCTGGGCAAGGTGCGTGTGGTCCGCAATGGCGCGGTGTCCAGGTACACCCAGCAAGCTGCCGAGCGGGCGGTGGCGGGGCCGGCCGTGTCCATCACCCTGGACCTGGGCGCTGGAGAGAAGGAAGCGACTGTCTGGACGTGTGATCTGACCGGCGAGTACGTGCGGATCAACTCCGCCTATCACACATAGAGCGTTTCCAGCCTTACCGTTACGACGGGAAGGCAGGAAACGGGCAAGAGAGCCTTCGCAGAGCGGCTCTGTGGACAACTGCCGGATAGCCGTAGCGCAAGAGAGTCTGTGAGCTGCACATGTCTGGGAGACGCAGGGGCCGGAGGCCGACCATGAAGGCGCCGAAGAGCCAGCCTGATATGCAGACGCTGCGGGAGCGGGCGGCCGTGCTCACGGAGGCGCTGCCCTACCTGCGCCAGTTCCGCGGCCACGTCGTGGTGGTCAAGTACGGCGGCGCGGCGATGGCAGACGCCGCCCTGCGCACCGAGGTGCTGAAGGACATCGCGCTGCTGGAGCACATGGGCCTCCACCCGGTGGTGGTGCATGGGGGCGGCCCCGAGATCAGCGAGACCATGCGCCGCCTGGGCAAGGAGCCAGAGTTTGTGGATGGGCTGCGGGTGAGCGACGCGGAGACAGTGGCGATCGCCCAGATGGTGCTGCTTGGCAGCACCAACCCGGATCTGGTGGCGGAGATCTCCCGCCAGGGAGGCCGCGCCATCGGGCTGAGCGGCAAGGACAGCGGGCTGGTGAGGGCGACCAAGCTCGCCGGACTGCGCGATCTGGGCTTCGTGGGGGAGGTGGCGGAGGTGAATGTGGACCTGCTGAACGGGCTGCTGGCCCAGGGGTTCATCCCCGTTATCGCACCCATCGCCCCCGGCCGGGAGGGCGAAACGTACAACATCAACGCCGACCACTTCGCGGCGCGCGTGGCAGGCGCGCTGAAGGCGAGCAAGCTGGTGCTGCTCACCGATGTGCGGGGCGTGCTCAAGGACAAGTCGGACGCGAGCACGCTCATCTCCGAGCTGGGCGCGGCGCAGGCCAGGAAGATGATCGCCGCCGGCCACATTGAGGCGGGGATGATCCCGAAGGTGGAGGCTTGCCTGGACGCGCTGGAGGCGGGGGTGGCGAAGTGCCATATCATTGACGGCCGCCTGCCTCATGCCATCCTCATGGAGCTGCTGACCGACTACGGCATTGGCACCATGGTGGTGCAGTGATGCACGTGCGCCTGGGGCGCACGAACTGGGGTCCGGCGTCCGGCGAAGGCGGACGCCGTGGGAGGGTGATGTTCGATGCCGCTTTTCGAGTACCGTTGTGACAAGTGCGGGAAGCGCTTCACGTTTCTGGTGGGCGTAACCGCGGAGAAGGCGAAGCTGCGCTGCCCGAAGTGCGGCGGGACCAAGGCGACCAAGCTCATCTCTCGCATCGCCCGGGTGGGCCGGGGAGAGGATGACGACTTCGACGACGACCTCGGTGCGGGCGACGACGAGCTCGATGATTCCGGCGAGGACGAAGACCTAGGCGACCTGGATGATGAATAAGGAGACGATTGGTGGACTATAAGCAAGCAAGGCAGCAGGAGCAGGCCTACCTGCTTGATCTCTATACACCTATCCGCATGCCCATGGTGATCGCGCGCGGCGAGGGGGCGACGCTGTGGGACACGGAGGGGAAGGAGTACCTGGATTTCGTGAGCGGCGGGCGCGCGGTCACGGGTGTCGGGCACTGCCACCCGAAGGTGGTCGCTGCCATCTGCGAGCAGGCGGGCAAGCTGCTGCATGTCTCGAACGACTTCTATACGGAGCCGCAGCTTCAGCTTGCCAAGCGCCTGTCGGAGCTGCTTGGCGGGCGCTGCTTCCTGTGCAACAGCGGCGCGGAGGCAAACGAAGCGGCGATCAAACTGGCGCGGAAGCACGCGTACAAGACGGTGGGCGAGGGCAAGCATGAGATCGTCAGCGCGCTGAAGTCCTTCCACGGCCGCACCCTGGCCGCGTTGGCGGCCACGGGACAGCCGAAGTACCATCAGGGCTTCCAGCCGCTGCCAGCGGGGTTCGTGCACGTGCCCTTCAACGATGTGGAAGCGCTGCGGGCCGCGGTGAGCGAGCGGACCTGCGCGGTATTCCTGGAGCCGATCCTGGGTGAAAGCGGCGTGTACCCGGCGACGCCGGAGTACCTGAAGGCGGCGCGGGAGCTGTGCACGCAGCACGGGGCGGCGCTGATCTTCGATGAGGTACAGACCGGGCTGGGCCGGACCGGGAGGTGGTTCGCGTATCAGCACTACGGCGTCGAGCCGGACGTAGTCACGCTGGCGAAGGGGCTTGGCGGCGGCGTGCCCATTGGCGCCATGGTGGCGCGGGAGCCGGTGGCGAGCGCGTTCCAGCCCGGGGATCACGCCTCCACGTTCGGCGGCAGCGCGCTGCCGGCGGCGGCGGCGGTGGCTACCCTCACGGTGATCGAAGAGGAGGGGTTGGTGCAGAACGCGGCGCGCGTTGGGGCGCGGCTGGCACAGGGGCTGGAGGCGCTGCGCGAGAAGTGCGCATTGATCAGCGAGGTGCGGGCGCGCGGCCTCATGATCGGCGTGGACCTGACGAAGCCGGTGGCGGCGAAGGTGAAGGGCGAGTGCCTGAAGCGCGGCCTTCTCATCACCACAGTGGGGAATCAGATGCTGCGCCTGCTGCCCCCGCTGGTCCTGAGCGAACCGCAAGCCGACAAGGGGCTGGCGATCCTTGGGCAAGTGCTCGCCGAGGAGCTGAGCCAGTAGCAGTGGACATGGATACCAGCTTTCTGGTTGTCTTGGCGGCGAGCCTGGCTCTGTTGAGCGGGTTGAGCGTAGTTCGTCTGCGCGCCGTCGGTCGCTCGACTTCTCGCAGTTGGCTGGCTGTTGTCGAGCTATGGGCGGCAGTGGGGCTATGGGTGGTGTTGCTGAATGCCGTGACCACCTCGGCGCGGATCGGCGTCGACGCAGGCGACGAAGCGTCTGCCAAGGGGGCGACGTGGCTGACTGACATGGTGAGACTCGCGAAAGCATGGCCATGGCACTTGGCGGGAGCCGTGGTGGCTCTCCTGTTGGCAGGGCATCTCATGTGGTCGCTTCGGAGTGGGAGTCTGGTACACTCATCTGCGGCGGGTGAAGGGGATTAGCGAATGGCAGTCTCTTTGGCGGGCAGAAGCTTGATCTCGATCGCCGATCTCACCAGGGAGGAGATTGAGGAGGTATTCCGCGTCTCCGGGGAGCAGAAAGCGGGGCGCGTTTCCAGGGAGGAGATGCTGGGCATCGCCCGCGGGCGCTCCCTCGCCATGATCTTCGACAAGTCGTCACTGCGCACCCGCATCGGCTTCGAGGTGGCGATCGGCCAGCTCGGCGGCCACGGTGTATACCTGGCGCCGGGAGATGTGAAGATAGGTCAGCGGGAGACAGTCGCGGATGTGGCGCGGGTGCTCGGACGCACGGTGGACGCGATCTCGGCGCGGCTGTCCTCCCATGCCGTCATCCAGGCGTTCGCGGAAACCGCGGGAGTGCCGGTGATCAACGCCATGTCCGATCTCGAGCATCCGTGCCAGGCGCTCGCAGACCTGCTCACGGTGCACGAGCACAAGAAGGGGCTTGCCGGTGTGGAGATCGCCTGGGTGGGAGATGGGTACAACGTCTGCCATTCGCTGATGCTGATCTGCGCGCTCTGCGGGGTCAACCTGCGGGTGGCAACGCCAGTGACTTATGAGCCGCGGCCGGACATCACGCGCAGGGCGGAGGAGCTGGCGCGGAAGTCAGGCGCCTCGATCGCGGTGACGAACGATGCCCAACAGGCGGTGGCAGGGGCGGATGTCGTCTACACCGACGTGTGGGTCAGCGCCGGCATGGAGGAGCAGGCGCAGCGGAGGCGAGCGGACTTCCGGAGCTTCCAGGTAAACGGCGAGCTGCTCGGGCAGGCGAAGCCGGATGCGATCGTGCTGCACTGCCTTCCCGCCCACCGCGGGGAGGAGATCACCGACGAGGTGATGGACGGGCCGCAGTGCGCGGCCTTCGATCAGGCGGAGAATCGTCTGCATACCCAGCGGGCGCTGCTCACCCTCATCTTCAGCTAGTCGTTGCCAAGGAGACCTAACATGCCCAAAGTAGCACTCGCCTACAGCGGCGGCTTGGATACATCGGTCATCATCCACTGGCTCAAGCACGAGCGGGGAATGGACGTGCACGCGGTGGCGATTGACCTGGGGGAGGAGCGCGACTACCAGGGAATCCGGCAGAAGGCGCTGCGCATCGGCGCCGCCGGCGCGGAGTTGGTAGACGCTAAGGAGGAGTTCGCCCGCGACTTCATCTTCCCGGCGCTGAAGGCGAACGCCGTCTACGAGGATCGCTATCCGCTCTCCACCGCGCTGGGCCGCCCACTGATCGCTAAGCTGGTGGGCGAGGCGGCGCTGCGGCAGAACGCGGAGGCGGTGGCCCACGGCGCCACGGGCAAGGGGAACGATCAGGTGCGGTTCGAGGTGACCTGGTCGGTGCTCTTTCCGCAGCTCAGGACGCTGGCCCCCATCCGCGATTGGGGCATGAGCCGCGAGGAGGAGATCGAGTACGCCAAGAAGCATGGCATTCCCGTTCCGGTGGAGAAGAAATCGCCTTATAGCTACGACACCAACCTCTGGGGAAAGAGCGCGGAAGCCGGCCCCCTGGAGGACCCGTGGTTCGAGCCCACAGGGGAGGTGCATCAGTGGACGAAGGACCCCCAGGATGCACCGGACGGGCCGGCCTACGTAGAAATCGGCTTCGAGAAGGGCATGCCGGTGTCCCTCGATGGGAACGCCCTGTCCCCGGCAACTCTCATCGCGCGGCTCAACGCGCTGGCGGGAGAGCACGGGGTGGGGCGGATTGACATGATCGAGAACCGGCTGGTGGGCATCAAGTCGCGGGAGACCTATGAATGCCCGGCGGCGGTGGTGCTGCTGGAGGCGCATCGCGATCTGGAGGGGATGTGCCTGGAGAGAGAGCTGGCCCACTACAAGCGGGTGCTGGAGCTGAAGTATGCGGAGCTGGTGTATTACGGCCTGTGGTACAGTCCGCTGCGGCGCGCCCTGGACGCGTTCGTCGACGTCACCCAGGAGACGGTGACGGGCACGGTCCGGATGAAGTTGCACAAAGGGACCTGTGCGCCGGTCGGGCGGAAGTCGCCGCACTCGCTCTACCGGTATGAACTCGCCACCTATGACCGCGGCGACCGCTTCGACCAAACCGCGGCGGAGGGATTCATCCACCTCTGGGGTCTCTCCGCGCAGATCGCGGAGCAGGTGCGCCGGAAAGCTCTCCCGGGCGAGTCTCCCGGCGGCACCACTGGAGAGGAGTGACGAGGATGCGGCTATGGGGGGGACGTTTCGGGCAAGATCCTGATGAGCTGGCGCACCAGTTCACGGCTTCCCTGCCATTCGACAAACGGCTGGCAGAGTACGACATCGCGGGCAGCATCGCGCACGTGCGGATGCTGGGGCGCTGTCGCATCCTGCATGTGGACGAAGCGCGCCAACTCGAGGCCGGGCTGGAGAAGGTGCGCGCCGCGCTGGCGCGCGGCGAGCTCCAGTTCGACCCCTCCTCCGAAGACATCCACACCGAGATCGAGCGCCTGCTCGGCCGCGAGGTGGGGGAGCTGGCCGGAAAGCTGCACACGGCGCGGAGCCGCAACGATCAGGCGGCGGTGGACCTGCGTCTCTTCCTGAGGGAGGAGATAGACCGTATCCGAGATAGAATAAGCGCTCTCCAGCATACCTTGCTGGAGCTGGGGGAACGCCATCTCGACATCGTGATGCCCGGCTACACCCACACCCAGCGGGCGCAGCCCGTGCTCCTCAGCCAGCACCTGATGGCCTACTTCTTCATGTTCCAGCGGGATAGGGATCGCTTGGCGGAGTGCCGCAAGCGGGTGGACCTGTGCCCGCTCGGCGCGGCCGCCCTCGCCGGGACAGGGTTCCCCATAGACCCGGTGTTTGTGGCCAAGCAGCTCGGCTTTTCGGGCCTGTGCCCCAATAGCATGGACGCGGTCTCGGACCGCGACTTCGTGGTGGAGTTCCTTGCCGATGCCGCTACCGGAATGGTGCACCTCTCGCAGCTCTGCAACGAGATCGTGCTCTGGTCAACCGTGGAGCTTGGGTTCATCCGCCTCGCCGACGCCTGGTGCACCGGGTCCAGTATCATGCCTCAGAAGCGGAATGCCGATGCGGCCGAGCTGGTGCGGGCGAAGGCAGGGCGGGTGTTCGGCGCCCTGGTATCGCTCCTCACCGTGCTGAAGGCGATGCCCATGACCTATAACCGGGACCTCCAGGAGGACAAGGAAGCGCTTTTCGTCACGGTGGACACGTTTGCCGGATCTCTGCAGGTGGTGCGCGAGATGCTGGCAAGCGCCTCCTTCAGCAAGGAGAGGATGGCGAAAGCGCTGCGGCAAGGATTTCTTACTGCTACAGAGGCCGCCGACTACCTGGTCAGGAAGGGGGTTGCTTTCAGAGAAGCCCACGGCATTGTGGGGCAGGTGGTCAGGTACTGCGAGAAGCAGGACATCGGCTTCGAGCAGATGTCCCTGGAGGAGTGGAGGTCGTTCAGCCCCGTCTTCGGCCCGGACATCGTGGAGTACATCTCTCCCGAAGGAGCGGTGCAGTCGAAGAAGTCTCCCGGAGGCACCGCGCCCGAACGCGTCAGGGAGCAGATCGAACACGGACGGAAGCTGCTCGGGAGTTGAGCGGGGGCCGACTCGCGGAAGGACGGTGGAGATCCTAGGCCCGCGGGATCCCCAACTCCCGCAACAGGTTGGTCAGGTAACGAGCGGCATGTGGGAGGGCTACCTCCGGCCCGGCCAGCTCTGGGATCCAGGCCTTCTCCCACTCAAACGATAGGTAGCCCTGGTAGCGGAGCTTGTGCAGCTCGCCGAGGATCTCCTTGAGGGGCACATCCCCGTCGCCGAGCAGGGCCAGCTTGTCTCCACCCTTGCCGTCCTTAACGTGCACGTGGTAGGTGTGCTTGCCGATGAGCCTGGCGGTCTGGGCCGGCGTCTCGCCCATCGCCGCCGGATGGTGCACATCCCAGATCGCACCGGCGCCGCGGTCGCCGGCGGCGGCAAGCAGCGCGGCCACCTGGGCGCCGGAGGAGAAGGCGTCGTGAGTCTCCAGGAGGATGCGGATGCCCCGTTGAACCGCCCGCTGGCCCAGGCGCGCCAGCTTGTCCGCCGCTCGCTTCTGGCAGGACTCTCTCGACTCGTTCTCGGGCACATCGCCGCCGAAGACGCGCAGGTAGGGTGCGCCCAGAGCCAGCGCCAGGTCTATCATCTGCTCACCGTCGGCGATGGAGGTATCTGGCTTGCTCAGCACGACCGAGCTGTCCAGGCAGCAGATGGCTACCCCTACCCGCTCGAATCGTCTGCGGAACTCGCGGGGTCCGCCGGGGAAGGCCCGGAGCGCCGCTGGCAGGTCGAAGGAGCCCTGGTAGAACCGCAGCTCGACCCCATCGTAGCCGTGCATGCGGGCCGCTTCCAGGATCTGGTCAATCCCCCATTCGGGGCAGCCAAGGGTGCTGAACGCGAGTCTCATGGGTGCTCGTTCCTCCGGCGGTTGGGGATGGGCTACTGGGTTCCTCCTTCTCCACGGGCGAGCCAATCCCTCCGCCTTGAAAACCGCTGCGCGCCATGATATACTGCCGTGCAGGTACGGCGACAGCCGTCTTCGCGGGCGCCGCGCCCTCGGCAGGGTGCGGCAGCAAGGGGAGCTGGCGCCTGTGTCTCATGCTCGGGGGTAGGTCAATGTCAGGTCGTTCCCGGATTGCCGCACTCATCCTGCCGATTGCGCTGCTGGTGGTCGCCAGGCTGGCCCTGGCAGAGCCATTGTCGGAGGGGATCGCCGCCTTCAACAAAGGCGACTACCGCACGGCCATGGAGCGCTTCGCTGCTGCCGTCGGCGAGCATCCCAAGGACGCCTCTGCCCACGCCTGGCTGGGGTCGGCCCAGTTGCGGGCCGGGGATTACAACGCAGCCATCGCCAGCCTGAGCAAGGCGCTCGAGCTTGACCCCAAGATGGCCGAGGCGGAGAACAACCTGGGCAGCGCATACTGGGCGCTGGCGAAGTCGGCGGAAGCGGTGCAGCACTACCAGCAAGCGGTGTTCCTCCAGCCCCACTACCCGGCTCCGCACTACAACCTGGGCACCGTCTACCTCGCCTTGCAGGATCCCGACCGGGCGGAGGGCGAGTTCATCGTGGCGGTCGAGCTGGACCCCAAGAATGCGGAGGCTCACAACAACCTGGGGGTGGCGCGAGAGCGCAAAGGCCGGCTGGCGGAAGCCATCGAGTGCTACCAGCAGGCGGTGGAACTGAAGCCGGACGACCACTCCTTCAGGCTCAACCTTGCGCTTGCTCTCAAGAATGCGGGTCGGAAGGCGGAGGCGGCACAGCAGCTGGCTCGCCTGGCGGCCGCGGACAGCACCGACCCAACGGTGTATCTGAACCTCGGCCTGGTGCGCTACGAGCGCGGCGAGTACCGGAGCGCGCTGGAAGCCTTCCAGCAGACAGTATCGCTGGACCCGGTGAATGCGGTCGGCTACTACAACCTGGGCCTCTGCGAACGTCAGCTTGGGAACGAAGAAAGCGCCAGGCAGCATTTCAAGAAGGCGGTGGATCTGGACCCCGGCGCCCTGAACGCCCGCATCAACCTGGGGGCGATGGAGATCGAGCAGGGCAACCCGGCCGCGGCGGCGGAGCAGTTCGCGGCGGCGCTGAAGGGGAACCCCGAGAGCTATGCGGCGGGCTTCAACCTGGGACTGGCGTACGCACGGCTCGGCAACGAGGAAGATGCGGTGAAGGTGTGGGCGGCCCTCGCCGAGCGGGCCCCCGATGACGCGGCGGTGCATGAGGCGCTTGCCTCCACCTACCTTCGCCTGCGCCGATATGATCAGGCCAGGCAGGAGTACGATGCCTTGCTCAAGCTGCGGCCAAAGGATGTGATGGCCCACAACAACCTCGGCATCATCTACGAGCAGTTCGGGCTGCTCGATCAAGCTGCCGAGTCCTATCTGATGGCGCTTGCTGTTGACCCCGACTACGCCCCGGCCCACAACAACCTGGGCGTCGTCTACGAGCGGCAGGGCAAGACGGAGGCGGCGATCTCCGAGTACCGGGCGGCGCTGAAGGCCGATCCCAAGCTTGAGGACGCCCGCCGTAACCTCAGCCGCCTCGCGGCTGTGGAGTGACCGCAGATATGTCTGCGAAGGGCGCCAGCCCGACGGCCAAAGGATTCGACCCCCAGTCTGTCAAGTGCGTGGGCATTCTCGCCGCGCGCCACAAGCGGGGCATCGCGGAGACGGTCCGCGAGCTCGCCGAATGGTTGAGCAGGCGCAGGATGCGAGCGCTGCTGGCCCCCGAGCAGGCAGAGGCCTTCAAGCTGGCAGAGCTGGCGGCGGATCCGGAGCAGTTCGCCAGCCAGGCCGATCTGCTCATCTCCATGGGGGGAGACGGCACGCTTCTGAAGGCGGCCCGTCTGGGCGCTCCCCACGGCGTCCCCATCCTGGGCATCAACCTGGGCGGGTTCGGGTTTCTGGCCGCCATCCCCAGACAGGGGATGCTGGACAGCCTTTCCCAGATCATGGCCGGGCATCTTCGCCTGCAGGCGCGGATGATGCTGGAGGCGAAGGTGCTGCGAGAGGGCACAGAGGTGGCGTCGTTTACCGCCCTCAACGATGTGGTGGTGGGCAAGGGTGCTTTCTCGCGTCTGTTTCGCCTCACCACTACCGTGTCCGGGCAACGGGTTTCCGATCTCCCTGCCGATGGCATGGTTGTCGCCACCCCGACCGGATCCACGGGCTATGCCCTTTCGGCCGGGGGGCCGGCGGTCGACCCGGAGGCGAGGGTGATCATCGTCGCTCCCATCTGTCCCCACACGCTTTCCGCGCGCAGCCTGGTGGTCCCCGCAGGGAGGGTGGTGGAGATCGGCCTTCCCGATCCCCGGGGCGAGGACGTGTTCCTCACCGCTGACGGTCAGGAGGGCTTCTCCCTGCACGCCGGCGACCGCATCCAGGTGCGAGAAGCTCCCTTCTCGGCCAATCTGATAGTCCTGCCAGATGATAGCTTTTTCGCCAAGCTGCGCGGCAAGCTCGGGTGGGGGAGCCACCGCTGACCCGGTGCTGCCAGGCATGCGCGTGCAAGGTCGAGCCAGGGTCGATCGCCGCACCAAGAACCTGATCCACCGCATCGGACCGGGAGAGATCGCGGTCATCTCCCACGCTGACCTCGACGCGCCCTGCTCCGGCGCTCTCGCCAGCCGGCGGGTGGCCGCGGTGATCAACGCGCGCCGGTCGCTCTCCGGCCGGTTCCCACATCCGGGACCCGGCTTGCTGGTGCGCAAGGGCATCCCGCTGGTTGACGAGGTTGGGGACTACATCATGCAGCAGGTGCGGGACGGAGACCTGCTGGAGATCGCGGATGGCGCGATCTACCGCAATGGGACGCTGCTGGGCAAAGGCCAGGTCCTCACCGAGATCGCCCTTGCCGCACAGCTCGCAACCGCCAGGCTGAACGTCAGCGTCGAGCTGGCGCGCTTCGTCGAGAACACCATGAGCTTCGTCACCGGCGAGCAGGCCCTGCTCCTGGATCCCGCGCAGATGCCGCCCCTGCGGACCAAGATCCAGGGCCGCCACTGTCTGGTGGTGGTGCGCGGAGCGGAGGCGGCGCAGGACTTGCGGGCAATCCGCAGCTATATTGACACCCTCCGGCCAGTGCTCATCGGCGTGGACGGAGGCGCCGACCTGCTGATGGAGGAGGGACATCGGCCTCATGTGATCATCGGAGACATGGACAGTGTCTCCGACCAGGCGCTGTCCTGCGGGGCGGAGCTGATCGTGCACGCCTACCCCGATGGCTCCGCGCCGGGCAAGGAGCGGCTCGACCGGCTGGGGCTAGCGAGTGTGGTGCTCTCCGGCCGCGGCACCAGCGAAGATGTCGCCATGCTCCTCGCCTATGAGCACGGGGCCGAGCTGATCGCCGCCGTGGGCACCCACTTCTCCCTGACCGAGTTCCTGGAGAAGGCGCGCGGCGGGATGTCTTCCACCTTCCTGGTGCGCCTGAAGGTGGGGTCCATTCTGGTGGATGCGAAAGGGATCAGCCGGCTCTATCCCACCGGGGAGTCCGCCCGGTTCCTCATCTACATCTCGGCCAGTGCCGGGGTCTTGGCCCTGGTCCTCATTGTCGCCAACGCGAATGTGCGCGCCACACTCGAGTTGTGGCTGATGCGACTGATGTACTTCCTCGGCTCGCTGCACTTCTGAGTGGGCCGATTCGGGGATAGGAGGCAGTAGTGGCGATCAGCTATCGCTACCATGTGGGAAGCTTGCTTGCCGTGTTCCTGGCGCTGCTGCTGGGAGTGCTCATCGGCATCGGCCTCACCTCCAGGCCGGAGGAGTTCGAGCAGACGCTGGCAGAGCTGCAGCGCAAGTACGGGGACTTGCAGAAAGCCCACGAGCAGGACACGGCTAACCTGCAGCAGCAGTTGCGAGAGCAAGAGACAGTGTCCAAGGAGGCGGTCGCGGCCGTCATCGCCGGCCGTCTGCCGGGGAAGCGGGTGGCCATCATCCTGAACCACGACTTTGGCCACGATCATTTCCCCGACGCGCTGCGCGCCCTGGTGACTCAGTCCGGGGCTGTCCTGACCTCCACCACCACCATCACCCGTGACTTCGTCACTCTGCCGGCGGAGGTGAAGGAGAAGGTGGAGAGAAGACTGCTGCTGTACCCGCCGCCTGGCACGCACATCCGCTCCTTGATCGCCGAGGCCTTCGCCAAAGACCTGGCCCGAGGGCGCCCCGCGCTGGTCTCAGAGCTAGTAGGCGCCGGATTGCTGCACCCGGGTGCCGGCTCAGACTACTCGAAGGGGGTGGATGCGGTGATCGTCGTCGGCGGCCTTGCCAGCAGCGCCGAAGGCGCGGCGGACCGGATTGACCTTCCCTTCATTGACGCCCTCCTCAAGGAGCGGGTGAGAGTGGTGGCGTGCGAGAGCACCGCCGCCCAGGTCTCCTGCATCCCCACCTACGAGTCCGCAGGCATCCCGACCGTGGACAATGCCGATACTCTGGCGGGCAGAATGTCCCTGGTGCTGGCCCTGGCCGGCGCGGAAGGCAACTTCGGGGTGAAGGAGACCGCAGACCGATTGCTCCCCCAGGTGCCCCCTCCGGGTGTTCGGTAGTGTGATGTCCATTTCCGTCATCATCCCTGCCTACCAGGCCGCGGACACCATCGCGGAGACAGCGCGGGCGGCGAGAGCAGTCGTCGGCGTCTCCCAGGTGATCGTGGTGGATGACGGCTCCCGCGATGGCACCTCCGTCGCCGCTGAACAAGCTGGCGCCGACCAGGTAATCAGGCTGCCGCGCAACCAGGGCAAGGGAGCGGCCCTCAAGGCCGGGATGGCGGCGGCCTCGGGCGAAACATTGCTCTTCCTCGACGCCGATCTGGGCGGTTCCGCCCGCCACGCCGGTTCGCTGCTCGCCGCACAGGGCAGCAGCAAGGCGATGGCGATAGCTGTGCTGCCCTCCCCGCCGGGCGCAGGGGGGTTCGGATTCCTGCGCGCCCTGGCGCGCGCCGCCATTCGATTGCTCTCCAGCCTGCGCGCGGAGGCCCCGGTCTCGGGCCAGCGGGCCCTTCCAGCCGCGCTCGCCAGGCACATCGGCGTCGCCTCCGGCTTCGGCGTGGAGGTGGGACTGACGGTGGAGGCGGCACACCTTGGGTGGCCGATCGTGGAGACGCCGGTGCCCTTCGAGCACCGCGCCACCACTCGCACGCTCGCCGGATTCCGGCATCGCGGGCGTCAGTTCTGGGATGTGCTCTGGCTGGCGCTGCAGATCGGCTATGGTATCGGCTGGCCGGCGCTGCAGAGCTGGCGCAAAGGGCTCAGGCTGACGGTGTGGCTGCTTGCATTCGCCCTGTTGTTGACCTGGACATGGCTTATCTCCAGGCCTGCACTGGCACAGGTAGCCTGGGCGGCGGCAGCGCTCGTCCTGTGGCTGCCCGCGTTGTGGCTGAGCGCGGTCTGGCTCAGGCTGCGCAAGCCGAACTACCTGGGTCGCTCCCTCCCCACGGCGGCCGGGCTGATCCTCCCTGTAGTCGCCCTGCCCTGTCTATGGTGGGGTCTGGACGGTGGCGGTGGACGGATGGCGGCGATCATAGTGCTGGCGGTGATGGGTCTTGTCGGGCTGCTGGACGATCTCTTTGCCGGCTCCCGCCAGGCGCGGGGGCTGCGCGGCCATCTGCTCGCCCTGCTGCAGGGACGCGTCACCACCGGAGCGGTGAAGGCGCTCGGCGGTCTGGCGGCGGGAGCCGTGGCCGGGTGGATGCTCCATCCGGGGAGATGGGGAGAGGTCGCGCTCGATGCGCTGCTGATCGCGCTCTGCGCGAACATGGTGAACCTCCTCGACCTGCGGCCCGGCCGCGCGCTCAAGGGCTTCGCCATCCTGGCTGTGATTGCGCTGGCGCTCCGCCCCGAGATCATCTGGCTGCTGGGGCCGGTGCTGGCGGCGGCACTGGTGATGGCGCCCTCAGACTTCGCCGGGCGCACTATGATGGGGGATGTGGGCGCGAATGCGCTGGGCGGTGTCGCCGGGCTCGGCCTGGCGCTCGTGCTGGGGACATGGGCCAGGCTGGCGAGCGTGCTGGCGCTGCTCGTGCTGCACCTGCTCTGTGAGCGGTTCTCGCTAACCGACTTGTTCGCGCGCAACCGCCTACTGCGAGCGGTTGACCGATTGGGGACAGAAGGTTTGCCCCCACTGCCAGTCGGATCGGAAACCGCGCCATGACGGCATCCTTTCACCCCTCCGCACGGCCGATCGTGGCCTTCACCGGGGCCTTTGGCAGCGGCAAGACCGAAGTGGCGGTCAACTACTGCGGCGCCGCGCTCGCGAACGGGAAACGCGTCTGCCTGATTGACCTCGACGTCGTCACCCCCTACTTCCGCGTCGGGGACTACCGCCGGGAGCTGGAGCAAGAGGGAATCCCGGTCATCGCCGCCCCCGGCGCGCTCGCCTCCTTCGAGCTGCCCGCTCTTCCCCCCGAGATCGGCGGCGCCCTTGATTCACCAGACCTCCACACCGTGCTGGATGTGGGGGGCGACCCGGTGGGGGCCAGACTGCTGGCCACCTATGCCGACCGCATCTCCAAGCGGGGGTACGACCTGTGGCTGGTGGTGAACCCCTACCGGCCGGACACCAGCGACAGCCGATCAGTGGAGGAACAGGCGCGTGCTATCGAGAGCTCCTGCGGTTTGCGCTTGACTGGCGTGGTCGCCAACCCCAACCTTGGGCCTATGACACAGTGGTTGCACATCGAACGCGGCCTGCGCGTGGTCGAGAAGGCGGCCGGAAGCTTGGGGCTTCCCGTGGTGCTGGCGGCCGTGGCGCAGGAGTTGGCCAACGAACCCCACGGGACAGCGCACGCTCTGCTTCCCCTCAGACTGATGGTGCGGCTGCCCTGGGGATCGGAGAGGGGGAGGACCGGTGAGGCGCGCGCAGAAGATGAGCACTGTGGCTGAGAACACACCCCGCGTCGTCCTCACCGTTGATGAAGAGTTCTGCAAGGGCTGCGGCCTCTGTGTCAGGGTTTGCCCGCGACACGCCTTGGAGCAGATCGCGGGCATCAACAGCCGCGGCTTCCACCCCGCGGCGCTGGTGCGGCCGGAGGACTGCACCGCCTGCGCCCAGTGCGCGCTCATGTGCCCCGACGCTTGCATCACCATCGTGAAGCGCGGCTAGGCCGCCCTCCGGCAGTCTCCCCCCATGCAGTCACCCACAAGATCCCGGGCCTGGGTCGCCTGGAGCAGCGGCAAAGACAGCTTGTGGGCGCTCCACCTGGCTCGCCGACGCCCGGACTTGGAGGTGGTCGGGCTGCTCACCACCATCACCCACACCTTTGGCCGCGTCTCCATGCACGGGGTGAGGGAATGCCTGGTGGAGGCGCAGGCGAGGGCGCTCGATTTGCCGCTGCACCGCGTGCTGATCCCGTACCCCTGCCCGAATGAAGTCTACGAGGCGGAGATGGCCAAGGCGGTGGCCGAAGCACAGGAAGGCGGCGTCACCAGGATGGTGTTCGGCGATCTGTTCCTGAGCGACGTCCGCGCCTATCGCGAGGAGAAGCTCGCAGGCACAGGGATCGAGGCCGTCTTTCCGCTGTGGGGATCAGACACGCGCGCTCTGGCGGAGGGGATGATCGCCGCGGGCGTGCGCGCCTACCTGACTTGCCTCGATCCGCGCAAGGTGTGCCGGGGACTCGCCGGTCATCCGTTCGACGGTGATTTCCTCGCCAAGCTCCCTCGCGAGGTGGATACGCTCGGGGAGAACGGGGAGTTCCATACCTTCGTCTGGGATGGGCCGGGGTTCTCTCAGCCTGTCCAGGTAACTGTGGGCGAGACGGTGGAGCGAGACGGGTTTGTGTTCACCGATCTCCTGCCGGACCGGAGGTCTCCTGCACAGCGCGGCGGCACTCCTCCAGGATCTTCTCCGTCTGGCTCGCACCGATTCGGCGCACCCCCATCTGCCACAGGTGCACAACCTGGGGGTAGCTTCTGATTCCGCCTGCCGCCTTCACCCCCATGGTGTCACCCGCCTCCTCCAGCATCAGCTTCAAGTCCTCTTCCGTGGCGCCCCCGGTGCCGTAGCCGGTTGAGGTCTTGATGAAATCCGCGTTCGCTTCCCTGCTGATCCGGCACAGGCGCCGCTTCTCCTCGTCGTCGAGGTAGCAGTTCTCGAAGATCACCTTCACCAGTGCTCCGCCCTCATGACCCGCCTCCAGCACCGCACCGATCTCGTCCCCGAGGTAGCTCCAGTTTCCGCTCTTCGCCATGCCGATGTTGATCACCATGTCGAGTTCCTGCGCGCCCTGCGAAAGCGCGGCGCGCACCTCCGCCACCTTGATGGCGATGGCATGTCCGCCGTGTGGAAACCCGACGGTGGTGCCCGCGTGGACGCCGGAGGCGTCCAGTATCTGCCTCGCCCGGCCGACGAAATATGGTTTCACACACACAGACGCCACCCCCCAGCCAGCGGCCGACAGGCATCCAGCCTCCAGCTCCGCATCGGTCATCGCCGGATGCAGCAGAGAGTGGTCTATCAGCCGTGCGATGGCGTGGCAGTGATCGCTGGGCATAGCGGCCTCCCCCAACAACAGGCCCGCAGCTTCCGCCGCGGGCCTGAACTCAGACCTCTATAGCTGGTCGCGTATCGAGGTAAGAGTCCGTGAGGCATCTACGTGCCTTCCAACGTAGTCTGTCTGAGCTTCGCCCTCACTTGTTTGGGCGAAACCCAGTAGAAGCGCTACCACGGGCTGGAGAACTGCACTCCCAGCGCCAGGTCGTCAAGTCCATTCAGAATCCCTGCGCTCGCCTCCACCTGCGGCGCCACGGGCAAGCGCGCGCCCAGGTTGATGTCGTCGCCATCGTACTCGGCCATCAGCGCCAGCTTGCGGTTCACCGTCGTGGACACCCCTGCAAACAGCCCGTCGAACCGCCCGCCGCCTATCCCTACGTGGAGCTGGGGAGTAGTGACCTGGCCGAAGTCGGTGAGCAGCCCCGCGCCCAGGGTGTGGCTTCCCACCACGTATACGGTCCGGTCAATCTGATCGGTGAAGTCCATCACCCCAGCTGCCAGGGTAATCTTGCCCGGTAGCGGGCCCAGCAGGCGGACCTTCGCGTTGAGGATGGTCTCGGACTCGTCGTCCTGGAGATCCTCCCGGGTGAAGCCCACCTCCAGCTTGGGCAGCAACCCAACATTCGCATACACCAACGTCTCGTCCTCGTGCGCGTCCCCCCACACCTGGGTCAGACCCACTGTGAACTGCGTCATCCCCAGCACGTCGGCGGTGGGAATGGTGACCAGCCCGGTCGGGCCGAGCAGCGAAGACGCCGCCCAACCAGCGGAAGCCCAGATGAGCGCCAATGCCAGTGCAGCCGGGACCATCAATCGCCTCACGATGTCCTCCTTCTTGTGGCACGCGTGATGCTGCGCTGCCGGCACGAGGCCAGCGCGGTTCACCCCAAGATACCACAACCAGCGCGGCTGTCCCCATCGGTGGAGGCAAGTGGCGGCACGAGCCGATCACCGCATCCCACTTGCCTCTGCCGCGTACTCCGCCGGAATCAGCAGCCTCTGGCCCGGCCTCAGCCGGCCCGCGCCGATCTGGTTCGTGTGCATGATCACCGTCACCACGTCTCGCACATCCCGCTCCGGATCGCCGTGGCTGCGAGCCAGCGTCCACAGGCTGTCCCCGTAAGCCACCTCGACGATCAGGGGAGGAGTCGGCGGCGTCTCCGGCCTCGCCGCCGCCGACACCAGCCACATCCCGACCGCAACACCGCCCAGCGTCCCCCACCGACGCCAGCGCGGTCGTCCCATTTGCTGCCTCCACAGAACATAAGTTTGCTTTCGTCAAGGAATACCACACATTAGTTTGCTGTCAAGACAATCCCCCTTCCTTTTCAAACGGCTGTTTGCACAGAGGGCCGGAATGTGGTATCATCAAGTATCAGCCCAAACAGAGGGAGCATGTGAGATGCACGCCATCACTAAGCGGCAGAGGCAGGTACTGGAGGCAATCCACCAGATCATCAGGCGCACGGGCATTCCCCCGACGGTGCGGGAGATCGGCGAGCGGCTGGGGCTGCGCTCCAGTTGCACCGTCCAGCGACACCTGGAGGCCCTGGAGAAGAAGGGATTTCTTAGGCGGGATCGCACCAAGGCCCGCTCCATGGAGATCATCCGCTCCGAGGACCCAACCATGGTGCGGGTCCCCATGGTGCCGGTTCCGGTGGTAGGCACAGTGGCCGCGGGACAGCCCATCCTCGCCGCCGAGAACATCGAGGAAGTCTTCCCGCTCCCTCGCGATATCGTGAAGAACGATCAGTGCTTCATGCTCCACGTCAAGGGCGACTCGATGATCGAGGCCGGCATCTTCGACGGCGACTACGTGGTGGTGCGCCAGCAGCCGTACGCCGACACCGGCGACATCGTGGTCGCGTTGATCGAGGATGAGGCGACCGTCAAGTACTACCGTCCCCGCCGCGGCAAGGTCCACCTGGAGCCGGCCAACGCGAAGATGCGTCCCATCGTCGCGGACAGCCCGAAGATCATCGGCAAAGTGCTGATGAGCATCCGGCGATATGCTTGACGGGGCCGCCCGGCCCTGTTATGTTCCGGTGTGAGCGAAGCCTGGTAGGGGCGACGCTCTCGCGTCGCCCTCGGTGTCCGTACCTAGCGGAGGGGTGTCCGAGCGGTTGAAGGAGACGGTCTTGAAAACCGTTAGGGTGTCCTGCCCTCGTGGGTTCGAATCCCACCCCCTCCGCCATCCTGCGTCGCTCTGCTGACGGCGGAGCTATGCAGGATGGCGGAGAGAGGCGAGAGGAGAGAGCGGAGAGGTGAGAACGACCCGGAACGCCCCGGCTCCCGCCGAACGGTCACCTATCTCCTTTCCCCTCTCACCGCGTTGCTTGCTCGCCTCACCCCCAACGCCGCAAACAACTCCGCGTCTGGAGCGGCGGCCCGCGCGGCCTCGGCCGCCAGGACTTCGCGCCGCTCGTCTCGAATCCGGACTCGAACACGCGCGCGGAGGTCCGCC
>Ga0315277_10001120_pt1 | contig 39689 bp, 36 predicted proteins | sample YL17G05_15_MG_FD_203695 | JGI IMG/M metagenome (GOLD analysis project Ga0315277, IMG submission 203695) | Sediment microbial communities from Yellowstone Lake, YNP, Wyoming, USA - YL17G05_15 | ecosystem: Environmental > Aquatic > Freshwater > Lake > Sediment | place: USA: Wyoming | collected...
GCAGGCACGTAAACTCTGGGCTGCTTTCCTGCGCAATCACCGCGAAGTCATCACCGCCATGGACTTCTTCACTGTGCCGACCCTCACCTTCCGAGTCTTGTATTGTTTCTTCGTCATCGCGCATGGTCGACGCAAGATCGTCCATTTCAATGTCACGGAACATCCGACCGGCCTCTGGATCGTGCAGCAACTGAGGGAAGCATTTCCGGAATCTTGTCCGTACCGCTACGCGATCCTGGATGGTGACGCCAAGTTCGGCAAGGAAGTGAGTGATGTGCTGACAACGGACGTCATGAAACCCGTGCGCATAAGCTCTGCAAGCCCTTGGCAGAATGGAATAGCGGAACGCTGGATCGGAAGCTGTCGCAGAGAGCTTCTCGATCAGGTAATCGTCATCAATGACGTTCATTTGCGCCGTTTGATCCGGGAATACATCTCTTATTATCACGCAGACCGAACCCACGACTCCCTTGAGAAGGACACACCGGGGCTGCGGCCTGTTTCTTCCAAGCCGAACCAATCTGCGCGTTTGCTTTCATTCCTGCGCGTCGGCGGTTTGCATCATCGATATGATTGGCAGCAGGCTGCCTGACGAGGTCCCTTCGATGATGCAGAACCTTTCGAGCTGGGACGCATCAGTGTCTGATGTTGCGGCAGATACCCAAACCTGCTTCCTTCCCGACATGCGTCTTGGGCCTTTCGACCTTTCAGCACTTCAACTTCGCGGTAATTTTTCGATTCCATGTGCACGCATCCGGGGCGATGGACTTTTGGCGACGGACAGGGATTTTCGGGGCAGGCAGGGATGGCCGTAAGTGCTTGATTTTATTGGTCGGGGCATCCAGATTTGAACTGGAGACCTCCTGCGCCCAAGGCAGGCGCGCTACCAGGCTGCGCTATGCCCCGACTGTGGGGAGTATTCTAACGTAATTCGGGCTTTTGTGCTACCGCGGGAAATGGAAAAACGGAAGCAGGAGACAGTAGACAGTAGACAGGAGACAGTAGAAAAAATGCCCGGGTCTGTCAGTGGAGGCTGAGGAGAGCCAAAAGGGATTGAAGCGCGCGGGCGCGGTGACTGATCCTGTTCTTTTGGTCCTCGTCCAGCTCCGCCATGGTTTTTCCCAGGTCAGGAAATAAGAAGATCGGGTCGTAGCCGAATCCGCCGGTGCCGCGCGGCTCCGGCACGATCTCGCCACGGCACTCGCCTTCGGTTTCCAGAAGAACGGCGCCGCGCCTTGCCAGCGAGAGCGCGCAGACAAACCGTGCCGCGCGCGGTCCGCCTGCCTGTTCGAGTTCCGCCAGGACTTTACGGATGCGGTCCGCATCCGAGGCCCCAGCCCCTGCGTAGCGCGCAGATGCAACCCCCGGCCGGCCGGCCAGCGAAAAGATCTCCAGACCGGAGTCATCGGCCAGCACCGCGAAATCGGTCTCCTGCGAGTACGAAATCGCTTTCAGGCGCGCATTCTCCACGAAGGAGCTACCGGTTTCGTCCACGTCTCCGTTGATGCCAAGCTCGGCCAGGCCGGCTACCTCCAGCCCGGCGGGTTCCAGGAGCGCGCGGAATTCGCGCAGTTTTCCGCGATTGCGCGTCGCGATGACGATGCGCCCCCCCGGAATCAACAAAAGAGTGGAACAGGTCCCGGACATGCGAGCAACAAATCGGTTCATTGGCATGCAGACCGTGCCAAATAAACAGGGCTTAGAAACGCAACCGCGAAATACACGAAATTGTTGCATGAGTTTCGTGTTTTTCGTGGTTCCTTACGCGGATCGATTCCATCCACCGGCCATGCGGGCTAACTTGACTTGTTGAATAAACGGCGCTGATTGATGCCGTGCGCCTCCAGGGCCGCGTGCTGGGCCGCGATCAGCTGGGTAATCCCGCTTACGCCGAGGGCGAGCAGCGTCTGCAACTGTTCACCAGTGAACGGCTGCTTTTCGGCCGTCCCCTGAATCTCAACAAAACGCCCGCTCCCGGTCATGACCAGATTCATATCCACGGCTGCGCGCGCATCTTCTTCGTAGTTCAAATCCAGGCAGGCGGTTTCGTCGATTACGCCGATACTCGTGGCCGCGATGAAATCCAGCAGAGGTGAATACTCGAGCAGTTTCCGTTCCAGCAAGCGGTTCGCCGCCAACGCGAGTGCCAGGAAGCCGCCCGTAATTGCCGCCGTACGGGTGCCGCCATCGGCCTGGATCACATCACAGTCGATCAGCAGGCTCCGGTTCCCCAATAACGTCATGTTTACGACGCTGCGCAGCGATCGGCCGATGAGACGCTGGATTTCCACTGTCCGGCCCGACTGTTTGCCGCGCGCGGCTTCTCGCGGCGTGCGCGTGTTGGTCGAGCGGGGAACCATGCCGTATTCGGCGGTGACCCAGCCCTGATTGGTCTTGTAAAGAAACGGAGGCACCTTATCCTCGATGCTGCAGGTGCACAATACCCTGGTATCGCCAAGACTGATCAGCACCGATCCCTCTGCGTGCTTTGTGTAACCCAGCTCAATTCGCAATTCTCTCAGTGCATCGGGCTTCCGGCCGTATAGTCTCATGGATGTATGCCTCTATCAGAGTTATCGGAGAACCATCATTCTATCATCTGCAGAGAAGGGGTAAAGGGGCAAAGCTGCAACCCGGGTGTAATCGGTAGCGGGAGTCACCGCTGGAAAAAGAAAAACAAAAACGCCACGGATTCCACGGATTCCACGGATTTGTGAAAAAATTCTCGATCACGTTCTGAGGCCGCCGGTTAGGTACGAGGGGAGCTGAAATGCTCCATGAAGAACTCTGGGGAACGGGCATCTTCTGCACCATGTCGCTCCAGTTCAAACGTATCATTCGCCAGGCTTTTTGAATCCGTGGAATCCGTGGAATCCGTGGCGTTTTTGTTTTTTAGCCCAATCTATCTCGGACGATGTATTTCCAGGGCGAGGTCGAGGGCCAGGTCGAATACCAAGAGATGCCCTGAGGCAGGAATTTTGGCCAGCGCATTCGCCGGGGCCGCTGTCTGCTTTAGGGGCGTTGAATTGGCCTGCTGATTCGCCTACTATTTGAGACATGGCATATTATTATTCCGATTCCCCTTCGACTCCCTTCGGCGGACCTGTCACCAAGGCGGTCAAGACGCTGATTATCATCAATATCGCCGTGTTTCTTGCCCAGTGGGCCAGCCGTCTTGCCGGGACCAGGGAATTCGATTATGTTTTCGGGCTCATTCCCTACCGCATCACTCACAACTTCATGATCTGGCAATTCGTGAGCTACATGTTCCTCCATGACACGCGCCAGTTCTTTCACATCTTCATCAATCTGATCACCCTGTACATGTTCGGCAATGACCTGGAGCGATCCTGGGGCTCGAAACGCTTTCTGACCTATTATCTTGTGACCGGCGTCGGCGCCGGCTTGTGTTCCTACCTTGTCGGTCCGAATGCGGAAACCATCACGATCGGGGCATCCGGCGCCATCTTCGGATTGCTTCTCGCCTATGGCCTGCTTTATCCGAACCGCCTGATCTACCTCTATTTTCTCTTCCCGGTGAAGGTGAAATGGTTCGTCCTTTTCATGGGTGTGGTTGCGTTCCTGACTTCGATCTCCGGTTCCGAGCCGGGAGTAGCCAACATTGCACATCTGGGCGGCATCCTGGTGGGCCTGGTTTTCCTGAAGGGGGGTATCTGGCTCGGGCGCTATAAGCTCTATCAAACCCGTCGCCGGCGAGATGAACTGAAGCGGCAATTTGAAGCCCACTATGCCGCGGCGCGCCGCAAGATCGACGACGACAATAATTCCACAATTCACTAGAAGCCGGAAGCCAGGAGCCAGAAGCCAGAAGGAATGTGATTGGCCTGAATGGAGCAGGTTTATCGAACGGTTCACGAAGGACGGCTGCTTGGGGGAGCGCAGCCGCCCATCGTGAACCGTCCGTCCGGACTACCTTTCGGCGCGGCGCCGCAGGAACGCCGGCTCATCGAGATCGTTTTTGATCGATGCCAGGCGGTAATCGATCGATTTTTCGGATGCCGCGTGATGGTCATGAGTCCTGCCCAGACCTTCGGAGGAACCGAGCGGGATGACATTGGAGGCGCGCGGCGTTTCAGCCGCGGCCCGATGATTGAATCCGGTCGCGATGACCGTGATCTTGATCCGGTCTCCCATGGAGTCATCATAAACCGCGCCAAAGATCGTGTCTTCGGCGCCGGCCGCTTCTTCGATGATCTTGGCCGCCGCATCGACTTCCTGGAGCCGGAGCGAGTTGCGCGCCGCCGTGATGTTGATGAGCACGCCTTTGGCGCCGCGGATTGAAGTCTCCTCCAGGAGCGGGCTGGCGATCGCGCGCTGTGCCGCCTCGACGGCCCGGTTCTCCCCCTCGGCAACGCCCGTCCCCATCAGAGCCATGCCGCGCCCCAACATGATCGTGCGCACGTCGGCAAAATCAACGTTGACCACGCCCGGCATCGTGATGATGTCGGAGATCCCCTGGACTGCCTGACAGAGAACGTCGTCCGCATAGCGGAACGAGTCCTCCAGGAGCGCATCGGCGCCCATGGCATACAACAGCCGCTCGTTCGGGATCGTGATCAGGGTGTCGACTACTTCCTTGAGCTCGCCGATGCCCTGATCTGCGTGCGAGAGCCGCTTTTTGCCTTCGAAACTGAAAGGCCTGGTCACCACCGCGACGGTAAGCGCGCTCAGTTCGGCAGCCAGGCTGGCCACAACGGGCGCGGCGCCGGTTCCGGTGCCGCCTCCCATGCCGCAGGTGATGAAGATCATGTCCGCGCCGTCGAGGACCTCGATGATGCGCTCGGTGTCCTCCAGTGCGGCCTGGCGGCCGCGTTCCGGGATCGCTCCGCAACCCAGACCGTTGGTCAGTTTCGCGCCGATCTGCAGCTTGATGGGCGCCAAGGAACTGCGCAGCGCCTGCAGGTCGGTATTGGCGGCGATAAAGTCCACACCCTCGATCTTGGCCTGGATCATGCGGTTGACGGCATTGCCGCCTGCGCCGCCGATGCCGACGACCTTGATTTTGGCGGCGGGGTGCCGGTCGGTATCAAAACTGAATCTGGGTGACATATCTTCAAACCGCAGCTTCTCCACTTGCATCTTGTCTCCTTTAGCTTGTGTGCCTTAACTCCCAACCCATGAAAGAAATCTGTTGACAAACAAAGGCGTTGCGCCTGTCTTGGCTGTTTGCATTCTGATTCCGGCGTTGTCGGGGCGCGCCAGCATGATGAGCCCGACCGCCGTGGCAAATATCGGATGCATCCATTCTTCAGGCAGTCCGGGCAAACTCTGCGGCAGCCCGAGCCGCACCGGCATCTCGAGGATCTGGGCCGCGAGGGGCAACATGCCGTGCAGCATGCTGCCGCCGCCGGTGAGCACCGCCCCGGAAACCAGTTGGTGGCGGAACCCGGAACGGGTGATTTTTTCGTTGATCAGTTCGAGGAGTTCCTCCGCGCGGTCGCGCAAAAGCCCGCATGCGAACCGGCGCGAGATATCGCGGGTTCCGCGCGTGGAGATGCCGGTGAACTCGATCACCTCAGCGTCGGCCACCTGCTCCACATAGACGCTGCCGTACTCCTTCTTGAGGCGTTCGGCTTCTTCAAGAGGGGCCCTCAATCCTATGGACAGATCGCGGGTGAAGTGAGCGCCGCCGACCGGTAGAGCGTGGGCATAGCGCATCGCGTCCTGCGTGATCAGCGCGATGTCCGAAGTGCCTCCGCCGATATCGATCAGGGCAACGCCCAGTTCCTTCTCATCCTGCGTGAGGACCGAGTGGGTGTCGGCAAGCTGGGGCAAAACTACCTTGCGGACCCGCATCTCGGCCTTGTTGACCGCGTTGACAAGATTCTGCGCCATGGCGCTGTCGCACGTGACCACATGCACATCCGCGTCCAGTTGCTGCCCGGTGAGACCAATCGGATCGCGGATCCCCCCCCGGTTGTCCAGATAGAATTCCTGGGGGAGAACATGCAGGAGCTCACGCTCCGGGGGCGTTGCGCTCGCCTGGGCCGCCTGGATGACCTGGGTCATGTGATCGCTGGTGACTTCCCGGTGCTTGCCGGTGATATCGATGGCGCCATGGGAATTGTAGCTCTGGACGTGCTCGCCGGAAATTCCCACCGTCACCCAGTCCGCCGATAGCGAGGACTTCAGTTCCGCCTCGCGCGCGGCCTTCCGGATCGAGGCCGCGGCCTCCTCCAGGTTGACGACCACACCCTTCTTCAGGCCTGCCGATTGGGCATAGCCGTACCCGGCCACCTGCAGGCGGTTGTCAGGCCGCACGAGTGCGATCAGGCAGCAGACCTTGTCCGTGCCTACATCCAATCCGCAGACAGTTTTTTGCTTTTTGCTCACAGTCCCACCAGGCCCCCTGAATTCAATCTTTTCCCCTGTGCATCGCCTGACCCGGTCCAGTCCCAGCGTTTCTGATGGCGCTGTTTCCTTTAGACACGGCCTGTCCGGCGTCCGTCTGCCTGAGGTAAAACCAGATCTGGCCGTCGAAGCGGAGGTCTACGACATCGACCTCCTTGCCTTCCGCTTTCAGTCCCTGGTACTGGGTCAGGTTGGTCAGGAACATCTGGAATCTCTTGAAAAAGTCGCGGTCTCCCAGGTATACCGATGCCGTGTCGTCGACCAGCACCAATTTCACGTTGCTCTCATCCGAGAGATCGATCTCGGAGATGGCGCTCGTCATTTCCGGAGGGCCTGAAGCAAGCTGCTTCAGCACTTCCACGCCGGTCCTTACCCGTGCCGAGTTCTGTTCCTGAAGCACCTGATACTCCTCGGCCGTGCCCCCTTTCAACCCGCTGAATACGGGGACATCGATCTTGTCATAGCCGGGGCCATAGCGATCGAGCAGGACACCCTCTTCGTCAAGCAACTGCAATTCGCCGCCGATTTCGGCAACCACGGAAGGAACGCGCTCTTCCACCTGGACGATCAACGTTTCCGGAAGCACCCTGCGGATCTCGGCACGGCGGATCCAGGGCTCCCGTTCCAGCCGCGCACGCAATTGGGCAAGGTCGAGGCGCAGCAGGTTGCCCTGGAAATTGCGCCGCACCAGCGCTTCGACCTTGGCCGAATCCGCATGCCGGCAGCCGGTGATCGAAATGCGGCGCAACCGGAGCAGGTCGGTGACATGAGCATAGCGATAGGCCGCGAAGGCCGCCATCACCAGCAAAGCGATCAGGCTTACGCCTGCCAGCACTCTCACCACCCCGAAAATCCGGGCTCCCAGGGTCTTGGTGCGCGGAGACTTCTGCGCTCCGATTTTGCGCGCCGGCCTTGGCCGGTCGGGGGGGACCTCCACGGCGGGGCTGTCGGGCACCCCATGCGCTTTGCTGGTTTTTATCTCCATATTCATTTCTCCGCCGGATTCTTTTTCCGTGCTGGATCAGGCGGCTTGGTTGCGCCGGAAGCCATCCAGGCTTCCCCGACCTTCCCCACGTCGCCGGCGCCCAGGGTGATCAGCAGATCGCCATCCCGGAGGCTCTCCTCCAGGATCTCGAGAGCGGCAGGGAAGCCGGATGCGTATTTCACGTTGCGATGTCCGAATTCTTTGAGCAGGCCCGCCAGCCTCTCCGCCGACACTCCGGGAATCGCATCCTCGCCGGCCGCATAAATCGGCAGCACGATGACCACGTCGGCATCATTGAAGGCACGGGCAAACTCCTCTTCCAGCGCCCGCACGCGCGTGTAGCGGTGCGGCTGAAATACCGCCACGATGCGCCGGTCGCCTGCTGCGCGCGCGGCGCTCAGCGTCGCTGCAATCTCGGTGGGATGATGCCCGTAGTCATCCACCACCAGCACCCCCGTTTTTTCGCCTTTGATCTGGAAGCGGCGGTCGGCATTCTGGAAATCACGCAGGGCCGGGATGATTTTTTCCATGGGCACGTCGAGTTCAAGGCCGATGGCGATGGCCGCCAGCGAGTTGAGCACGCCGTGGAGGCCCGGGACGCGGAGACCGACGGTGCCGAGCAGTTCGTTTTGATAATGGACGCGATACGAACAGCCGTAGCCGCGGAATTCGATGCGCGACGCGATCAGGTTTGCCTGTTTGCAGGTTCCGTAGGAGATGACCCTGCGTTCCACCTTCGGGATGATCGCCTGCACATTCGGGTCGTCCAGACAGAGCACGGCCGCGCCGTAGAACGGAACCTTGTTGACGAACTGCGCAAAGGCCGCCTGAATCTCAGCCAGGCCCGGGTAGTGATCCAGGTGTTCCCGATCGATATTGGTGACCACGGCGAGCGTCGGGCTGAGCTTCAGGAAGGAGCCGTCGCTTTCGTCCGCTTCCGCCACCAGGTACTCCCCTGTGCCCAGCTTGGCGTTGCCGCCGATGGTGTTGAGGCGGCCGCCGATCACCATGGTGGGATCCAATCCACCGTGGGCCAGGACGGTGGCGATCATGGAGGTGGTGGTGGTCTTGCCGTGGGACCCGGCGACGGCGACTGCGTACTTCAGCCGCATCAGCTCCGCGAGCATTTCGGCCCTTGGTATGACCGGAATCTGACGCTTCCTGGCCTCCACGATTTCCACGTTGTCCGGGCGCACCGCGGAGGAGATCACCACCACATTGGCGCCGTGGACGTTTTCAGGCGAGTGCCGGATGGAAATGGTTCCGCCGAGGGCCGCAAGCCGGTCGGTGATGGCGCTGGCCCTCAGATCCGAACCCGTGACCTGATAGCCGCGGTTGATCAGCAGTTCGGCAATGCCGCTCATGCCGATGCCGCCGATCCCGACAAAATGAATGCGCTGGATTTTCTTAAACATGACCGGTTTTCCGCCTGTTGCGCATACCGTCCCCGGCCGTCGCGCGCGCCTCTGCCGTGCCCGCAGTCCGGCCCGCGGCCCGCGGCGTGGCGATGCCCGACACTACCAGCCGAAGAAACTGCCTGTGCAGCCAAATCGAGGCCAGCAGGTATTTGCGCATCCTGTCGTCTAGTTCGAGCGCTGCTTGGTTCATTATTTCCGCTCAGGCTCTCTCCATGTGATTCGACACGTTCAGCAAAACTCCCGTGGCCATCAGGTTCACAAGCAGGGAGGACCCGCCCTGGCTGATAAAGGGGAGCGCGATCCCTTTGGTCGGCATCATGCCCAGCACCATCGACACATTGATGAATGCCTGCATCACCACCATCAGCGTGATCCCCAGCGCCAGGTGAAATCCGAACCGATCAGGAGCCTTGAGCGCAATCCGGATGCCCCGGTAGAAAAAAAACAGGAACGCCAGGCAGACCAGGACGGCTCCGATCAGCCCCAGTTCTTCCCCGACAATCGCAAAGATAAAATCGCTGTGCGCCTCCGGCAGAAAAAAGAGCTTCTGCTTGCTCGCACCCAGACCCAATCCGAACAGGCCGCCGCTGCCGACCGCCGTGAGTGATTGGGTGATCTGCCAGCCGCTAGAAAGCGGATTCTTCGACCGGTCCCAGAAAGTAAGAATCCGCTCAAACCGGTTCGGCAACAGGATCGCTGCCAAAACGAGGGCCGGGAGCCCGACCAGACAGGCTGTCACGATGAACTTCCAGCGCAGCCCGGCAACAAAGAGCAGTACCGCAACGATCAGGATCAGGCACACAGCCTGGCCGAGATCGGGCTCCACGGCAATCAATCCCGCAAGCAGCAGCAGCACCAACAGGCAGGGGAGCAGCCTGCGTTTGAAATCATTGATCTCTTTCTCGTGTTGGTGCAGGTAAGCCGCGAAATAGATCACGATTGCCAGCTTCGCCATTTCGGACGGCTGAAAAGAAGCCCAGTCATAGCGCACCCAGCGGCGGGCATGGTGGATCGGGGGTTGCGTCAGAACAAACAGGAGTCCCAGCACGCTCACGATCAGCAGGACTTTTATCACCTTCTTGTGCTGCCAGATGTGGTAATCCAGGTTCATCAGTATAACCATCAGGCCGTAGCCGATCGTCGCATAGATAAGCTGGCGGATGAAGTAATAGCTGGACAGGCCGTCGTGCTTTGCGGATGCCGCCACCGAAGAAGCGCTGTAGACCATGAGCAATCCGAAAATGGCGAGCACATTCGCAATGACGAAGAGGAATTTATCGCTGCTTGGTTTGTATGCCATTTTTGCCTACCTGCGCATCAGACTGCGCACCGCTTCTTTATAAATCTGGCCGCGATGCTCGTAGTTCCTGAACATATCGAAACTGGCGCACGCCGGCGCCAGCAGCACAATGTCCCCCGGGGATGCCATGCGGGCGGCGAGCGCCACGGCATCGTCCATGCCGCCTGCGCTGCGGATATCCACGGAGCAGCCGGCAAGCGCCGAGCGGATTTTGCCGGCAGCCTCGCCGATCACAATCAGATGTTTCACGCGCTGTTCCACTAACGGGCGCAGCGGCCGGAAATCGCCGCCCTTGTCCCTTCCGCCCGCAATCAGCAGGATGTTGCTGTCGAAGGCCTCCAGGGACTTGATGGCGGCATCGACATTGGTCGCCTTGGAATCATTGAAATACTGCACGCCGGCGATTTCGGCCACGAACTCCAGGCGGTGCTCGACGCCCTGGAAGTTCCGGATGACCTCGGCGAGCCCGGCCGGCGGCGCCCCCGCCAAAATCGCCATGGAGCATGCGGCCAGTACGTTCTCGAGATTGTGGCTCCCTTTGAGCCGGATTTCGCCGACGCCGAAAAGATCCCGCTCGCCGGCGTCATCCCGATGGATCAGCCGGCCATTGCGCACGAAGGCGCCGCGCGCGGTTTCCTGCCGGCGGCTGAAGAGCACGGGAGCGGATGAAACTCGCGCGGCCATGGCCGCGGTGCGCGGATCGTCCTGATTCAGCACCGCGAAATCGGCATGGCCCTGATTCATGAAAATGCGCTGTTTGGCGCCGATATAAGCATCCAGGTCGCGATAGCGGTCCATGTGGTCCGGCGTCAGATTCAGAATCGCGGCCACGAATGGGTGGAAGTCATGGATCGCCTCGAGCTGAAAACTCGAAAGCTCCACGGCATAGATATCCTCGGGAGTCGAGCTTGCAGCCATGCTGATGAGGGGCGTGCCGATGTTGCCGGCGGCATGGGCCCGGAGGCCGGCGCCGCGCAACAGTTCCGCCACAAGTGTGGTGGTTGTGGTTTTGCCGTTGGATCCGGTGATGGCCACGATTTTCCCTTGCAGGTGGCGCCAGGCAAGCTCGACCTCCGCCAGAATCGGGATCCCCGCGCCGCGGCTTTCTTCGAAGAGGGGTTGCGCCAGGGGCACGCCGGGGCTGACGACTACAAAATCGCAGTGCCGGAAGCTTTCGGCCTGGTGCCCGCCGAGTTCAAGAACCAGCATGCCGGAGGACCGGGCACGCCGGCGCAACAGATCCAGCGAAACCGGAAGTGCCGGTTCCTCCCTCATGTCGGTGAGGACCACGCGCGCTCCCTGGGCGAGCAGGAATTCGGCCGCAGCTGCGCCGCTGCGCGCCGCGCCGACGACCAGCACCGTCTGCCCGCGATAGGCATGCTGCGTGTTGCCGCTCATTCTCGATTCCTCAAATCCCTCGGCGCCATTGCAGCGCGCCCGGGCTCAATTCCAGGATGGATTCGGGCAGCGCCGAAAAAAAAACCGGAAAACATCAACCGACCATCTCCGTGAATCCGGACCGAAGGGCCTGGACCATTTTTTCCAGATGAATCCCGCGCGATCCCTTGATCAGCACCAGATCTCCCGGCTGCACCTTGCGGTAGACAAAGTCCACGGCCGGATTGACCTCGGTAAAAAAATGAACCTGAGTATCGGGCATCCCCGCGCTTACGGCGCCGCGCGCAATTTCACGTGCCGCCCCTTGCACCCCGACGACAATATCCACTCCCCGCTGGGCTGCCTGGGCGCCGCACTGGCGATGCAGGGCCGCCGCATCCTTGCCGAGCTCGAGCATCTCGCCCGCAACCAGGATGCGCCGCGCATAACGCGGGATGCGGACCAGCGTATCGATCATCCGCATCAGCGCTTGCGGATTCGAGTTGTAGGAGTCGTCGATGACTGCGAAGCCTTCCCTGAAGAGCAGAATCTGCCCGCGCATGTGAGCCTGGCGCAGGTGTCGGAGACTTTCGACAATCTGTTCCAGGTCGATGTCATAGCGATGCGCCAAGGCAACTGCGGGCAGGGCGTTCATCACATAGTGGGCGCCGCACAGGGGCAGAATCGCGCGCCGGTTCGCGCCGCTGCAGACCAGCCGGAAACGCGTTTCCGTGAGTCCGGTGATTTCAATTTCTTCGGCGCGGATGTCGGCGCCCTCCGAGAGTCCGAACGAAACCTTGTCGCCCGCGAACCGCGCCGCGATGCCGCTGACAAGGGGATCATCGGCGTTATAAATCAGGGTTCCTCCCGCCGGCAATCCTTCCGCCAATTCGGCCTTGGCGCGGGCGATCGAATCTATGGAGTCGAAAAACTCCAGGTGCACCGGCGCCACGTTGGTGATGATGCCGGTGTCGGGCAGAGCAATGCGGCACATTTCGGCAATTTCGCCGGGCGCGCTCATCCCCATCTCGAAAATGCCGATGTGATCTTCTGGGCTGAGGCCGAAAATTGCCAGCGGCAATCCGTACAGATTGTTCAGGTTCCCGGGCGAACGGTAGACGCTGAACTCGGTCTGCAACACCTGAGCCATGAATTCCTTGGTGGTCGTCTTTCCCATGCTGCCGGTGATACCCACCAGGCTGCCGCGCCATTTCCGCCGCACGGCCGCGGCAAAATCCTTCAATGCCTCATGCGTGTTTTCCACGCGCAGCAGGATCTTGCCGGCGGGAAAGTCCGCAGGAGGCAGGAACCCGCCGTCGACCACCACGCCCGCGGCTCCTTTCTCGAGCGCGGCCGCGATGAAATCGTGGCCATCGTTGCGGATTCCGCGAATGGCGAAAAACAGGTCGGCCGGACGCAAGGTGCGCGTGTCGATGGAGATCCCGGATACGGATGCGGCCTTCGATCCGGAGAGCAGAAGGCCTCCGGTGGCCTCTTCAATCTGTTTTACCGAAAAGTGGTTCATAACCAGATCCATGAGAATGGCGCTCGAGGCGCGCAATTCGGCGTACCTGCGGTCGTGCAGAGTCAGGTTGTTGATATAACTTGCCACGGTCTCAGTCTCCTTGCACGTGCAACATCTGATGAATGAGCTCTTGGGCGACCGCCCGATCATCGAAAGGGAAGATCCGGTTGCCGATGATCTGATAATCCTCATGCCCCTTGCCCGCGATGACCATCACGTCCCCCGGACATGCGATGGCGAGCGCGCACCGGATCGCCTCGCGCCGGTCCGGCAGCAGCCGGTATGGCGCGCGCCCACGCTTCAGGCCGGGCTCGATTTCAGCCAGAATCTGCTGAGGATCCTCCGACCGCGGATTGTCGGAGGTGGCAATCACCTCATCGCTCAGCCGCGCGGCGATCTCGCCCATGACCGGACGTTTCCTGCGATCCCGGTCGCCGCCGCAGCCGAACACGGTGATGACCTTTCCTGCGGCAAGCGGTCTTGCCGTTTCGAGAAGCTTTTCCAGGGCATCCGGGGTATGCGCGTAATCCACAAAAACCGAGAAATTCTGGCCTGCGCAGACCGGTTCGAGACGGCCCGGCACGGTGCGCAGCGACTCGATTCCTACCCGCACCGCGGACGGCTGGATTCCCAGGCTCAGCGCCGCTCCAGCCGCGGCCATGATGTTGTAGATGTTGGGTCGGCCCACCAGGCGCGTGCGGACAGCCAGGTCGCCCGCAGGAGTGGCGAAGCTCAGTTCGGTTTGCTCCGGGCCGGTGCGGAACTCGCGCACGCGCACATCCGCATCGGGGCCGAAGCCGTAACGGACGACAGGGGCCGGCACTTCCGAAGCCAGCCTTCGTCCGTAATTATCGTCCGTATTGATGACCGCAGTCCGGATGGCGTTCCCGCCCTCAGGCAAGAACAACAGGCGCTTGGCGGCATAATAGGATTCCATGTCCCGGTGAAAATCGAGATGCTCAGGCGTGAGATTCGAATACACCCCGACGGTAAAACGGGTGCCGAAGACACGTTTCTGCGCCAGCGCATGCGACGACACTTCCAGGGCGCCGTGCGTGCATCCGGCTTGCAGCGCCTGATGCAGGAACGCGGCCAGATCGCTTGCTTCCGGCGTCGTGTGCGCACTCGGGAAGGACTGGCCGCCGATGCGCATTCCCAGCGTGCCAGCGAGGCACGACGTCAGGCCGGCGTGCCGGAAAATGGCGTCGATCAGGTGCGCGGTCGTGGTCTTCCCGTTCGTGCCTGTGATGGCAGCGAGCTGAAGATGCGAAGCCGGATCGCCGTGCAGGGCGCGCGCGGCTTCCGCAAGAAATCTGCGCGCGTCGGGCACCTTGAGGAAGGGAATCGCGGGTTTCGCCGCCGGATCGTGATCGCAGGCGAATGCAACCGCGCCCCCGGCGGCCGCCTCATCGATGAACAGGGCTCCGTTCGTCTTTTCTCCTTTCAGGGCGACGAAGAGATCCCCGGGCTGCACGCGGCGCGAATCGTGTTGAATGCCTCGAAACTCCACCCGGATATCCCCCTTGGCTTCAATGCCGGCAATGATCTTGAGCAACTCCAGGATCTGCATAGGCCCGACCTTATCGCCTTTTCGCATCCGGGAGTCCCGCCGCGACCAGGTTTCCGGCCGCCGGGACCCCGGGGGCCGCCGGTGCAGGCTTGTTCTGCGAAAAGGTCACGCTGCACGCCTCCCCGGCGGAAATCATGGTGCCTGCGGGCGGCGTCTGGGAAACGGCGGTGCCGCTTCCCGAAGTGCGCAGCCTGATGCCCAGTTTCTGAGCGCGCTCTGCGGCCGCGCGCTTGGACATCCCGGTGAAATTGGGGACTGCGATACTGGCTGAGGCCACCCGGATCGTGACCACATCAGGCACGGCTGTCTCTTTGGATTCCGGTGGCTCAGCCGGAGTCACCGGCGTGGAATCCGCAAGAAAATCTTCCGCATCGACCAGGATCTTGGGATCCGCTTGGGGCTTCGGCATTGGCACAGCCTGGTCGGGAGGCACGCCAAGCTGCATTAGCGCTCCCTGCGCGATTGCGCTGAAGATCGGCGCGGAGACGTCTCCTCCATATATGCCCTTCATCGGTTCATTGATCTGCACGAGCACGGTGATTCGCGGTTTCGGCAGCGGTGCGAACCCGATGAACGAAGCGATGTATTTGCTGCTGGAATAGCGGCCGTCGACGATCTTCTGCGCCGTGCCGGTTTTGCCGCCGGCGCGGTAGCCCTGGAGCGCGGCCTTGCGCCCGGTGCCGCGCAGGATGACCCCCTCGAAGGCGTCACGGACGGCGGCAGCGGTCTCAGTGCGCAGGATGCGCGTTTTTTCGACCGCCGTCGCCTTGATAAGGTCGCCGTTTTCATCGATGATCCGGTCGACGATGAAAGGACGGACGAGATGGCCGCCATTGGCGATGGCATTGATCGCCCCCAGGATTTGCATGGTCGTGACTCCCACCTCCTGGCCGAATGAAATTGCCGGCACCGACAGACCTGACCAATGCTGCCGATCGCGGACGAGGCCGATGATCTCGCCGGGGAGGTCGATCCCGGTTTTGGCGCCAAAGCCGAACGTGCGGAGCGCCTCGTAGAGCCGCTGTTCGCCCAGGCGCAGCCCCAGCTTGGCCGCGCCGATGTTGGATGAGAACTCGAGGACCTCGTTGAAAGTCAGCAGATCATAGGGTTTGTGGTCGTGGAAGACGTGCCTTCCCACCATCATCGAACCGCTCTGACAATCAATGCGCTCGTCGGGCCGGGTCAGGCCCGCTTCCAGCGCGGCGGCAGCGACCACGACCTTGAAGGTGGAGCCGGGCTCGATCAAGTCGCATATGGCACGGTTGCGCCACAAATCCGCGCGGTAGTCTTTAAGGGCGTTGCCGTTGACACCGGGGTAATTTGCCAGCGCCAGAATTCTGCCGGTATCCGATTCCATTACGATCGCAATGCCGTTGACGGCCCCGTACTGGGTGACGCCGGATGCCAGCTCCCGTTCGGCAATGTATTGAATCGACTTGTCGATGCCCAGCACCAGGGAATGACCCTGAACAGCAGGCTTCTGGACTTTGACGCGGAACGAACGCTGCTTGGCGTCCACGTCGAACGAGATCGCACCCTGGATTCCCTTGAGATCCCTGTCGTACTGCATTTCTATGCCGCCGCCGCCGTCGCCGTTCATGCTCACAAAGCCGAGAGTCTGGGCGGCAAGCTCCCGGTTGGGGTAGACGCGCATGCTCTCTTCGACGAGGTAAATGCCGTCGATGCCGAGGGCTTCTATCAGGCTTTCATCCTTAGGATTGATGCGGCGCTTCACGACCATGTGGGTCTGGTGCGAGGGGGCGGTCATCCTGGAGTAAAGCTCCTGGAAGTCGAGGTTCAGAATCGAGGCGAGTTGCCGGGCGGCGTCGGCGATTTTCTTGGCGCCGATCCTGCGCGGTTCGGCATGGACGGTGTTGACGGACACATTGGCGGCCAACTCGTCCATATGCGCATCATAAAGAATGCCACGCGGCGCCACTACCGAGCGGGTCACCTGCTGGATCTGAAGCGCCTCGGCCGCAAATTCGTCGTGTTGGAGGATCTGAAGATGTCCAAGCCGCAGACAGATGAGGACGCACCATACGGCTACACCTCCGATTACCAAAACCAACCTGGCCGGATTGGAACGTTCTGATGGCTCTGCCATTGCGCTCAATTGTTGGAAGAGGGTCTTCTGAGGGGTACCGTTTCAGGATGGGAATTGGCCAGGGCCAGAACCTCCGGCTGCGCGCCGGCATCAAGGAGTCCCGGAACCAGGCGCTGGTAAGGCGCAAGCCGCTCCATCCCGAGATCGTTGCGCGCAATCCGGTCGATGCGTTCGGGGCTCTTGAGAGTCTCCTCTTCAGCAATCAGGTTATTCTGCATGCGCTGCAAGGCCACTTCCTGCTCCTTGAGGCTTTGCACCTGGTAACCAAGAGCCACGATGCGGCTGCGAATCCACACGTATCCGACCAGGGCCGCCGCGATCAACAGGAGGCAGCACATGCTTCCCATCACATCGGAAAAACTGCGCCTGTCCGGGCGGTGCGGGATCCGGTAATTCCTTGCTTCTGCTCCAACAGACCAATCAATCAGCATTTTCAGCCTCCCTCCTGGAGGGACACTCAACGGAAATTCACTGCAACAGGCGCTCGAGCACCCTCAACTTCGCACTCCGGGCACGTGGATTCATCGCCAGCTCAGCATCTCCCGGAGTAAGAGGATGCGGCGTGACGATGCGGGCGCCCGCCTCCCGCCGGCATGTGCACAGGGCAGGCGGCCGCTCGCAGATGCAGTAGCCGGACAAAAGGCGAAACGTCCGCTTGATGATGCGATCTTCCAGGGAATGAAACGAGATCACTGCCAGCCTGCCGCCCGGTTTCAGGAAGGAAAGCGCGTTCGCCAGAAACTCGTCCAGTCCTTCGAGCTCCTGATTGACCGCGATGCGCAGCGCCTGAAACGTGCGTGTGGCTGGATGGATCGTGCGTTCACCGCGGCCGCGCACGGCGCGGGAAACGATGCGCGCCAGCTGGGAACAGCGTGCAATGCGCGTTCGCGCACGCTCGGCCAGGATGGCGGCGGCAATCCGGCGTGCGTAGCGCTCCTCGCCAAAGCGATAGATAATGTCGGCAAGCCGCTCCTCGGACAGGTCGTTGACCAGGTCGGCGGCAGTAAGCCGCTGGCTGCGATCCATCCTCATGTCAAGAAAGTCCTCGCTCTGAAAACTGAATCCGCGCTCGGGGGTGAGCAGCTGATAGGATGACACGCCAAGGTCCACCAGGATGCCGTCCACCGGCTGGGTGCCCAGATTGTTAAGCACCAGAGGGAGGTTCTTGAAGTTCTCGTGCAACAGGCGCGTGCTGTCCGCGAAAGGCCTCAGCAGAATACGCGCCTTTTCCAGCGAGTCTTTGTCCCGGTCGAGGCCGATCAAAAGGCCTCCGGGCTGGATTCTTTCCAGGATGGCCCAGGAATGGCTTCCCAAGCCGACGGTGCCGTCGATGTAGATGCCGCCCGGATGGCATTGGAGGGCTTCGAGGACCTCCTCACGCATTACCGGCGTGTGCTCGGGTGTGATGCCGTCGGGAAAATCGTTTGTCATGCTGACCTGCCGGGCTGATCTCACCGCGAACTCCGTTCTTGCTCTTCCATCCGACCTAAATTCCTTGTTGAGCCAGCCTCTCCCAGTCCTCGACGGTCAGAGGCTCGTCCTTAATGCTCTGGCGAACGGCTTCATGGTTCCAGACTTCCAGATGGTCGGTTTTTGCCATGACGACCACCTCGCCGGCAAGTTTGGCGTCTTCGCGCAGCATCTGAGGGATGAGGATGCGGCCCTGCGGATCCATCTGGCTGAGCATGCCGTAATAGCTTGTGAACTTATTCAACTTGATCTTCGCCGGATCCATCCGTGGTGGCGCCTGCAGCTTCTGAGCAATCTGTTCCCAGACGGGCACGGGGTATATCTGGGCGCACCTGCCGTCGTAACTGGTCACGAAATAGGTGTTGTCTTCGGTCTCGGGAAGGTCACGGCGGAACTTGGCCGGGATCTTAAGTCTGAATTTTTCGTCAATTTTTGCGGAAAAACTACCCCAGAGCATGGTCCCTCGACTGCCGGCAACAAGAAACACTAAAAAGAACGGTTTTACGGGGAAAGCAGGATTTCGTGGCCCCTGTTTACCACTTTGGACCACTTTCGACCACTCACAGCCTAACCGCAGCCTGGAAGCTTGTCAAGCAAATCTTTGAAATTATTTATGCATAATAATGAAGGGAATCGGGCGCGATCGCCGTATGACTAATCCCTCTAAAAACTCGACTTTTCTAATGTGTCAAAAATTTGACGCGCAGGAGGCGTCTGCCCGATTCAAATCGGTCTCAGATTCGGGCCTTTCCAGGGTCCGGGGACACGTAGGGATTGAATCATCGCCTGGGTGCAGAACGAAAATCACCGCGGGAAACTCATTCGATTTTGCATTTTCTCTGCGTTCCCTTCGAGCGCGGCGCCGCGGCCGGGCCGGGAATTTTGCCGTTCGTTTTGATGGCCATGAAATTTTGGATTCAAACCTTTTCAGCGGCGGAACTGTCTAAGTACTGGAACCAACCATATGATCAGTTCACGGTTGCTGATTCAGAAGGCGGGATATCTGGAGAAAGAAAGCAGGGAACTGATAGCCCGAGCCCAATCCGGCAGCCACGCCGCGTTTGAGGAGATTTACCGCACCCACGTCGGCCCGGTGTATGCCATTTGCCTGCGCATCCTCGCCGATCGTCTGCGGGCCGAGGATGCCGCCCAGCAGATCTTCGTCCGCGCCTGGATCAAGCTGAACTCCTTCAAGGCCGAAAGCAGCTTCGCGACCTGGTTTTATCGTCTATCCATGAACGTTGTCCTCGGGGAACTAAATGCGTCGGGGCGAAGAAACCTGCAAATCGTGCAGAGCGCGGCCATGCCCGACGCCTCCTCCGGCGGCGAAACCGCGCCGAACCTGCGGCTGGATCTGGAAAAGGCCATCGCGACTCTTCCCAAGCAGGCGCGGGCCGTTTTGTCCTGCATGATGTCGAGGGCTGGAAGCACGGGGAGATTGCCGGCGCGCTGGACATTGCGATAGGAACTTGCAAAGCCCAGCTGGCGCGCGCCCGCCGGCTCCTCAGACGGATCTTCCCCCGCCGCGGCGGGGGAAGATCCGTCCGAGAGCGAGTTCACATCCGTCGGCGGCGAGATACTCTCCCTGGAGCGTGCCGGAGCGCATTCCTTCAAATGGGATATTTTGACGGTTGCGGAATTGTATGCCACTCGCGGCGTCCGCCTGGACCAGGTGCCCGCTTTAATTGAAGAAGGGATTGCCGCCACTGAGAAGCGCGATGTTCAGGAGTCGACCGATCTTCTCAATCTGTCCATGGACACAAGAAGATTCACAAGCTGGAAATACGCCGATGATGCCCGGCGTGCGCTCTTTGAAGCCTATATGCGGATTGGCCGGCAGGATCTGGCGCGCACACTCCTGATGGAAATGGAAAAGGGATTGGCCGCATGGCGGAAGCAGGTCGCAAAGATTTCGGATTTGACGGGCACCATGGCAAAAAGCGATCTGGCCGCGCGCGAGGCCTGGTATGCGGATGCGCGGGCTCGGCTTTCGGGCAGGAAGAGATAACAGCTATTGATTGGCAGGGCTCACGGGAAGTGAGTTGCCGTTCATGGGAAAGCAGAGGAGGCGACATGAAGCTGAATATGGTTTTGTTGATTGCCCTGGTTGGTATTGGCGGACTTCCATTGGAACCACCAAAGCGAACACTCCATTCGGCAGCACGGAGATCAAAGCGAGAGAGGAATGGTCGCTCTCCGAGGACGGCAAGACCCTGACCATCCTTCTCACGGTCAGCACTTCAAGAGGGGATATAAAAACCAAGCAGGTTTACTGCAGACGGTAGCGCGTATTCAAACGCTATAACCGCGAAATACACGAAAGCACTTTCCTGTGGTTCGTGTATTTCGTGGTTATTAGTGCTTAAGGATTTACCTGCCGGCCGAGGTTGTCGGGCTCGACCACCATGGTCTTTTAGAAATCCTTGCCGCCGATCGTGACTTTGGCGATGTAGGTGCCCGGATCGACCGCCGCTCCACCACCTCCTCCCCCGCGACCTCCTCCCGCCACCAATCCGGGGACGGCGAAGCATTCTTTTTTTGCGGGCGGGACGCCCGCGCTCCCAGTTGTGCTACCATGGGAGCCGGAAGCAGTGAGGAGGAAACGTGAAGGTCGGCATCGTCGGATTGCCCCTGGTGGGCAAGAGCACGATTTTCAACATGTTGACTCACGGCCACGCGGATACCTCATCGTGGGGCGGCGGCAAAACCGAGGCCCATATCGGCGTCTCCCACGTTCCCGATGCCAAACTCGACCGCCTGCACAAGCTGTTTCAGCAGAAAAAAATCGTCTACGCCACGATCGAGTACGTGGATTTGCCCGGCCTGGCCCGCAGTGAGGGCAAGGCGGCCGATTCGCGCGAGATGAACGCCTATCTCAGCAGTCTCAAGAATGTCGATGCGCTGGTGCACGTGGTGCGCGCCTTCGAAGATGAAAACCTTCCTCACCCTGAAGGGAATGTCGATCCGCAGCGTGATATTGACTTGTTTGAGGTGGAGATGATCTTCTCCGACCTGGCCATCGTCGAAAAGCGCATCGAGCGCCTGTCTAAAGACCTGAAGAAGGCAAAGACGGCGGAACTCGAGCTGGAGAATGAGATCCTGGAGCGATTCAAAGCGGCCCTGGAACAGGAGAAGCCGCTGCGCGATCTGGCCTTGACGGATGAAGAGCACAAGCGGGTGCGCGGCTTTACCTTTCTGTCCGCAAAGCCTGTGCTGGTCGTGGTGAATCTCGGCGACGGGGAGTCCGCCAAAATACCGCGCGTGGTGGAGGAATACGGCCTGCAACGGCAGGCTGCGCAGAATAAAGTCGGCGTTGCCGCCGTGTGCGGCAAGATCGAAAATGAGATCGCGGCCCTGGCCGAAGAGGACGCCAGGCTGTTCATGGAAGACCTCGGCATTCCGGAAAGCGGCCTTGCCCGGATCGTGCATCAATCGTATTCATTGCTCGGCATGATTTCCTTCTACACGATCGGAGATCATGAGGTCCGTGCCTGGACGATTCCGAAGGGATCGACGGCGCTGCAGGCGGCAGGTGCAATCCACACTGATTTCGAACACGGCTTCATCAAAGCGGAAGTGGTCGCCTATGACGACATGATCGAATTGGGTTCGTTCTCCGCGGCACGGAACAAGGGTGTGCTCCGCCTGGAAGGGAAGGAAACCATCGTTCAGGAAGGCGAAGTGATTCTGTTCCGGTTCCATGTGTGAAAAGCAAGTGACTGATATGGTGATGCGCTATCTCCGACTGACCGCCGTTGTTTTCGGTTTCCTGGCGGCGCTTGCACCCGCGCTGAGGGCAGGCGCGGCAGGTCAGGGAGCGGAATCAGGGTTTTTCGGCAAAGAAGTCCGCAAGATCGAATACCGCGATGTCGATGCGGATCGCCTTCTGGAGCGCGCCCATATCGACCGCAGCACCGCACTTCTCGAAGGATCCGTGCTGACCAGGGCGAGTCTCAAGACAGCCATACAGGCGCTGCACGACACCGGCAGTTTTTCGGAGATTGTCGTTGGCGCGGAGCCGGAAGGCGATGGCGTGCGGCTTCAATTCCGTCTGCGCCCCGCGTTTTTTTTCAACCGGTTTACCATTGCCGGCAACGTGGATCTGGGTGGGCGCTCGCCGGCCGAGGCGATCGACCTCCCTGTGGGTGCGCGCTTTTCGACCAACAGGCTGGAACAAGCGCGGCAGGCGGTTTTGAAATATGTCGTGGAAAAGGGCTACTACCAGGCACAGGTGAGCGCCGATTGGGTGCGGATCGGAAACAGTGTGAAGATCGACACCGCCTTTACGGTGACGCCGGGCCGGCTGGCAAAGGTGCGGTCCCTGGCAATCACCGGCGTGCCGGCGGGGGAAGCGAATCTGATCCGTGAGTCTTTGCGGCTCAAGGAAGGCGGGGAATACCAGCGCGACCGTTTCCTCAAGCGCCTGGACGGGCTGAAAAACTCCCTCGTGAATCGCGGCTTTCTGGGCGCCGAGCCGCAGATCCATGAGATCTATCAGGCATCGGACAATGCGGTTCTGCTGGAGCTTGCGATCGCGAATTTCGGCCGGGTGCGCATTGCGGTGGACGGCTACAGGATACCCAAGGATCAATTGCGCCGCCTTCTGCCGGCACTGTCCGGAGAAGGAATCGGCCCGGACCTGGTCGAGGAGGGAATCGGGAACCTCAAGGGTTTCATGGAGGAGCGGGGCTACTCGGAGTCGACGATATCCGTTCAGGAAGACCAGGATTCGGCAGGCGCGCGCCTCCTGCGCTATGTGATCGATCGCGGCCGCAGGGTATTGGTCAAGGAAGTTCTGTTCCGCGGCAACCAGGCCTTTGCCGGCGCGGAGCTTCTCGGAGTTGTCCAGATGCAGCCCCTGCCGCTGCAGCAGAAAGTCGCATACACCTTTACGCGGCTGGATGTCCTTTTGCAGAACGCCACCTATGCAATTTCGAAGCTGGATGCCGATGTGGCGGCCCTGCAGTCCCTGTACCGGTCCTCCGGCTACCTCAATGCCAAAGTCATCCCACTCCTGGAGCCGTTGGAAAACGGTGAGAATCTCCGGATCATTTATGATTGTGCGGAGGGGCCCAGGGCAACCGTGGGTTCGGTTGCCTTCTCCGTCGCAGACGGGCCACCGGCAGTGGCGTTTGCATCCAGGATGAGTCTCAAAGAAGGCGCTCCCTTTTCGCCGCACATGGTGGAGCGCGATCGCCAGGCAATTTTCGCCGCATACAACGACGCCGGATTCACGCGCCCCGAGGTCGCCGCACAGGTCGAAGGCCCGGACGAGAGGCAAAGGTATGCAGTCACGTTCAGGATCACGGAAGGGGAACAGACTTTCGTCGAGAACATCGTCGTGCTCGGAAAGGACCGCACCCGGGATTCGGTGATTGAAAAACAGATCCGGCTCAAACGGAACGAGGCTCTCAGCCTGGGCAAGCTGCTCGAGACCCAGCAGGCACTATATAACACCGGAGTCTTCGACCTAGTGCGCGTCGAGCCGCAGAATCCCGAGAGCCAGTCGCCCTATCAGAACGTGATCGTGAGGCTGCAGGAAGCCAAGCCGCTGACGCTCCGCTACGGTCTTGGCTACCAGGAACGTGAGAGGGTGCGCGGCATCATCGAGCTGAGCGACCTCAACATTTTCGGATTGGGGCAGAGCGTCAATCTGCGCCTGCGCGGCAGCACCATCGAACAGGCGGGCGTATTGAGCTTCAAGCAGCCCCAGGTCCGGTTCCTGCCGGTGGATTCCTATCTCACTCTGTCGGGCAGAAAGAGAAAGCAGATCAGTTTTGAGGAAAGGCGGATCGACCTTTCCTATCAGTACAGTCATCCGGTCGGCGATCACGCCTGGAGGATGTTTCGCTATACCCTGAAAAATGTCCGGGTATCGCACGAGCCGGCGGATCTGGTACGTGAGGAGAGGCCCCGATATCTCTCCACGTTTTCGGCCATCTACGTGAATGACACCCGGGACAACTACACCGACTCGAACGCCAAATACCTTGATCCTCAAAAAGGTTTCTTCACTTCCACCGATGTCGGTTTCACGGTCAATCACGGCGGCGGCGGCTATTATGTTTCGCTTTATTCCCAGAACAGCTACTATCGCAGGCTCGCCGGCAATCTGCTGATGGCATCCTCATTGCGGCTCGGCATGCTGGGACCGATCGGCGGCGATACGGGCGTCCCGGCAGGCCTGCGGGTTCCCATCAGCGAACGGTTTTTTGCCGGCGGCGGCGCAAGCCTGCGCGGTTTTGACACGGACCGTGCCGGGCCGCTCGGGGCCAGTTTTGAACCCATTGGCGGAAACGCGCTGTTAATCAGCAATCTCGAGCTGCGCGTGCCGCTGGTGAACCGGACGGAACTCGCGGTGTTTTATGATGGCGGCAACGTGTACTCAACACCCGGCGCCATCCGGCTGTCCGCCTTCAGCCACACGGCGGGCATCGGCCTGAGGCTCAAGACTCCGCTGGGCCCCGTGCGCATTGACTATGGCTTCAACCTGAATCTTTCGGATCAGTTGCGTGCGCTGGGATACAAACAAGGGCAATTTTTCCTGACTATTGGACCGCCATTCTGAGTGGGAAACATGAAGAAGCTCTTCCTCATTACGATTGCGGCTGCGTGGATCACGGGCGCCATGCCTGCGGGTGAGCCTGCGCCCGTGCAGGCCCAGGAGGTCGACCGGCTGCTGGCGGCGGTGAACGGCAAGGTCGTCACCGAGCTGGATCTCGGGATCGCCCGCACGCTTGACGCGGTGCTCCAGTTCGGCAAAAACGCCGCCCTGCAGTCGCGGCAGCAGGAACTGGACAAGCTCATCAATCAGGAGCTGATCCGGCAGGAGATGGAGAATTTCCCCATCCCGGAATCGGACCGTGCCCAAGTCGAAAAAGAGGTGCGGGCCAACCTCGACAATCTCAGGAATTCCTACGCTGAAATCGGCGGGCTGCCGGCGCTGCTGCGCCAGCTGGGCCTGGAGCAGGATGAGCTGGTCGTCAAGGTACGCACGCTGGTGTTGAGTGAAAAGTTCATCAGCCTGCGCTTTGGTCCGTTCATCACCGTGTCGGATGCCGAAGTGGAAGCATACTATCTCGACAAGCTGCTGCCTCAACTGCAGCAAAAGGGAATCGCCGTTCCTCCGCTGGCCGCAGTGACAGGGCAGATCAGCGCTCTTCTGAGAGAGGAAAAAAAGAGTCTGGCCTGGCTCCAATGGATCGACAACATCAAGATCCACTCGCGGATCGAGTACTTCACCGGCGGAGCCAAGGCGCCGGCGACGGAGCGGCAGTGAAGAAGAGAGCGGGCAGGTACATTCTGATCGGCTGCGGGCTTCTGGCGGCCGCGGTCTTTACGGCGAGCGTCCTGTACTTGCGCTCCGCGCGTTTTCAGGAGCAGGCGCGCAGCGCGATCACCGCGCGCATCGAGCAGTCTACCGGCCTGCGCCTGAGCATGAGCCGGTTTTCCCTGGACGTGCTGCGCGGCACATTTTCCATAACCCGGCCGGACCTCAAATCCAGGAAGAGCTTCGCATTTTCCGCCGACGAAATCTCGGGATCGTTCCGGCTCACGACCCTGTGGCGCCCCAAGTTTGAACTGAGCGAGCTCTATCTGCTCCGCCCACACATCTCCATCAGGCCTCAACCCGGCGGCAAGCCATTCAGCATCGAGCCGGTAATGCGCCGGGCTATCCAGGTGGCCGCGCGCAAAGCCACGATTCGCAACGGCTGGGTCGAGTATGACAACCGGCGCATTGCGCTGGATCTCGTCCTTGAAGGCCTGGAGTGCGACATCCAGTACCGGCCTTCTCCCCAAAGTTATGCGGTGCGTCTGGCTTACCGTAACAGCACGTTGCTCTGGGCCGGGCGCAAGTTTGTCTACGATCTGGACGCGCGGCTCAATGTTCTGCCGGGTGGGCTCGAGATTGCGGAATTCAAACTGCGCGAGAACAAGAGCCGTTTCAGCGGCAGAGGCAGCCTTTCTCCCTGGACTTCGCCGGCCTTGAAAATCCGCGCGGCCGGCGACCTCGCCGGCGAAGACGCCGTCCTGATTACTCCTGACCTGAAGGAGGCCCGCGGAACCGTCACTACCGTTCTGGATCTGTTCGCGGATGCCCGCAATTATCATTTGTGGGGAAAGTTTCAGAGCGACAGCGTCCGCTACCGGACCTCGGAAGCACGCTCTTTGACCGGTTTGTTCGATGTGCAGAAAGATGTCTTTTCGCTGACGGATGTGCGCGGCAAGGTAGGGGACGGGGATTTTCAACTTGCGGGGGAACTGCAGCTCAAGCCGCACGGCAGGGCTGCGAATCATCTGAAAATCTCCGCCCAGAAAGTGGCGATTCGTGACGGCGACGGGATCATCAACCTGCACCGGCTGGCGCTGGAGAACCAGGTCGATGCCGATGTGGTCCTCGAATGGCATGCGGGCGCCCAGGATCTCTCCGTCGAAGGGGCCGTCACCCTGTATGGCATTCCGGATGCCGCGCCCGGTTCGGAAACGCGCACTGCGTTGCAGGGAACGACGGAATTTTTCTATCGCAAAGACGCCTGGTACGTAAAGAAGGCCAGCCTGACATCCCCCGGAACCGACATCGACATCACCGGGCTGGATAGTGAACGCGCGCGCGTCCGCGTGTCCACCAATCGCCCCGCCGAAATCTTCCGCATGGTGCGCGGCTTCTCGAATTCCCTGGAAGATCTTTTCACCGCCAGTCCCGACTGGATGGCGATTACCGGCAGTTATCGCCTGGACGGGGAATTCCAGATCCGCCATCCCGAGACTTTCAGCTATCGGGGCCAGGCGTCCGTGGTCAACGGACAGTGGCGCAGGTATCGCCTGGACAGCTTGAGTGGCACTGCATCCTGGGATGGTTCGCGCCTTCAATTGCAAGGGATGAGAGCAAGGAAGAAGGAGCAGGAGGCCAGGGGCGAGTTCCGGCTGGATTGGGCAAAGGGCGATATCGGGCCCGATTTCTACTTCAACGGCACGGTCGACAGGATCTCCCTGGCATCGCTCGCCGATTTCGGCATCGACCTGAAAGGCCAGACCGCGGGAATTTTGGCCGGACGCGGCCAGGTTACCTATGAAAGCGGGATCTTTCATGGCGGCGGGCACATCACGGTCGATAAGGGAAACCTGAGCGGCCAGCCGTTCGACACCCTTGTCATGGACGTGCAGGTCGCGGACCAGGAAATCGACTTCAAAAACGGGCGCATTCAGCGCGGCGCGGCGGCAGTCGGCGTCGATGGCAGAGTCAACCTCGAAACGCGCGCTATGAAGCTGGCCGCCCGCCTGACAGATTTGCCCTTGGCGGATCTTCCCGAAGTGAAGGCGAACGCTCTTGCTGTCGATGGGCGCGTGACGGCATCCGGGCAAATCGAAGGAACCCTGGATAATCCTGAAATCAAAAACGGCCGGATCGAGGTCGAGGGATTGCGCTATGCAGGCTGGGACCTGGGTAGGGGAAGCGCCGATATTGAGTTGCGCGACAAACTTGTTTCCGTGAATCGGATCGACGTCAGGTCGGACCTCGGCAAGTTCTCGGGCAACGTTCTCCTCAGCACCGATCCGGGCTACCCGGGCAAGGCATCCCTGAAATTCAGCGACTGGAACATCAAAAAAGTGGTTGCCGACAGCGCTTCCCGGCTCAAACTGCTCGGCGACCTGGATACGGCTCTGCTGGGATCGCTGACCATCGAAGGCCCGTTTGCCGAATATGCCAAGCTCAAATATCAGGGGGACCTGGATGGGGCGCGTTTTACCATCAACGGCTTCAAGATCCAGAATGACGGCCCGATGAGCTTCCGCGGCGACGCAGAAAACGTGGTGATTGAGCAGGCCCGGCTCGTGGGAGAAGGCACGCGCCTTACCTTGGAGAAAGGCGGAACCATCCCGTTCGAACCGGACAAGCCGGCGCTCAACCTGCGCGTCAACGGCAGACTCAACCTGAAGGTCATGGACCGCCTGTCCGGAAAAACCGGCGTGTCAGGCTTTGCGGACCTGCGCGATGTCAACGTCACCGGTTCCTGGCGCGCACCGGAAGTGATCGGCAGAGCCACGGTCGAGAACACCCGCGTCGATTTCGAAGACTTGCCTTACCCGTTCACCGGTCTGGGCGGCAACATCATCTTCTCCCGGAAATTGGTCAGGCTTGACAACATCCGTGGGGCGGTGGCCGCGGGGACGATTCAGGTCAACGGAACCGTGGACCTGCAGAATGCGGATGTGCCGGTCATCAACCTGCAGGGCGCGTTGCGCAAGGTGCGGCTGCGCTACCCCAAAGACTTCGTCTCCAAGGTGGATGCCGATCTGACCCTGAGCGGGAGTCCGGGTTCCTATGTCCTCGGGGGAGATGTGACGGTGCTGCGCGCGGAGTACCTGCGCGACTTCAATCTGCTGGAACAGCTGGTCGGCGGGTCCTCCGGCTCCTCGGGTCCTCAGGTTACGGATTCTGCTTTTGCCAGCACGCGCCTGAAAGATATTTCGGTTCACTCGCAAAACGGGCTTTTCATCGAAAACGAACTTATGCGCGTGCAGGGCGGCATGAGCCTGATGCTGCACGGGACATTCAGCAATGCTTCGGTAACGGGCCGCGTCTGGGCCAACGAAGGTCTGTTTTTCTTCCGCGGCAACCGCCTTGAAATCATCAATGGCACCATCGATTTTGTGGACCGGAACCGTATCAATCCGGTGCTGAACGTAAGAATGGAGGCCGACGTCCGCAGCTACCGGGTGCGCATGGACGTGAACGGGGACCTGGCGCACCTGCATTCGCACGGCTTCACCATCAGTTCGGACCCGCCGCTTTCCCAGGTCGATATTCTCTCGCTCCTCATTACGGGCAAATCGGAAGATCCGACCGGCATGAGAATCGCTGCCACGGAGGATCCGAGGCGCCAGGCTGCCATGACCGGCTTGAGCGCGGCCAGCATTTTATCCGAAGAAATGACCGGCGTCGTCGGGAAGCGCGTGGAGCGGATCTTTGGGCTCAGCACCTTCCGGGTCGATCCGTTTCTGGCCGGAGCAGAAAACGATCCGACGGCACGGGTCACGATTTCCCAACGCATGTCCAAGGATCTGGCCATTACCTTTTCGCGCAACCTCTCCACGAACCAGGAACAGATCGTCGTTCTCGAATATGACGTAAACAAGAATCTCACAATCATCGCCACCCGCGACGAGGACGGAAAGTTCGGCATAGATTTCAAGTTCCGCAAGCGCCTGCGCTGAAAGCTATTACTTTTTTCCAATCGGACGCGTAAAATGGTAATCCGGCAGTGCATTGAGGTTGGATTTATGAAAATTCTTGTCATTGAAGACGAAAGCAAGGTTGCCAATTTCATCAAGAAGGGGCTCGAGCAGTCCGGCTTCGAAGTCGACATCGCCGCGGACGGGGAGGAAGGTTTCGACAAGTTCCGTGCCGTGGACTACGACCTTGTGCTGCTCGATCTCATGCTGCCGAAAATCACCGGCTGGGAGCTGATTCCCTTGTTGCGGAAACGCAAGCCCACGCTGCCGATTCTGGCGGTGACCGCAAAAACGGCGGTCGAGGACCGCGTGCAGGGGCTCAATCTCGGGTGCGACGATTATCTGGTGAAGCCTTTCTCCTTTGCAGAATTGCTCGCGCGCATCCAGGTGCAGCTCAGGCGCGGCGTGGCGCTCGGAACCGCGGAACTGCGCGCTGCCGATCTGGTGCTGGATCCATTGAAACGCAAGGTCTCCCGTGCAGGGAAGAACATCGATCTCTCCAACAAGGAATTCGCCCTGCTCGAGTACCTGCTCCGCAACAAGGACGAAATTGTGACCCGCAACATGATCATCAAGAACGTCTGGGATTCCAGTTTCGACAATCTCACCAATGTGGTGGACGTCTACATCAATTACCTGCGCAACAAGGTGGACCGCGGCTTCGATCAGCAGCTGATCCAGACTGTGCGCGGAGTGGGCTACGCCCTCCGGAGCTCCGCTCGGTGAATGTAAGGACCCTTCGGTTCAAACTCGGAATTACCAACGGCCTGTTCATCTCCGTCTTTTTTGTGCTGTTCGGCTATGTGCGCTACCAGACGTTCGCGTACCGGGCGGAACGGAGTTTTGAGCGCGGGCTGGAAAATCAGGCGAGGTTTTTCTTGAGCAACATCCGGGCCGCGCCGGGTGGTTTTGAATGGAAAGACAACGTTGCTTCTGCCGAGGTCATGTCGCTGGAGACCATCCGGCCGTATTTCGTGCTCACGGATCTGAACGGCCGCGTCATGCGCGAGGAGATTTACGGCTATTACATCCGAAACATGCTGACGAACAAGGATCTGGACCATGTGCTGCACAACCGCTCCGGATTCAGCGATGCCGTCACTTCCGACGGCGCCACCCGATTCCGGTTTCTCAGCCAGGAGATCCGTTCGGAGAACGGCCAGACAGTGGTTCTTCATCTGGGAAGGTCGCTGCGCCAGCTCACGGATGTGCTCGACGAATATATGCGGATCTACCTTTGGTCCGTGCCCCTGGTCCTCGTTGTCGCCGGCTCCGTCGGCTGGTTCCTTGCCGTCCATGCGCTGAAGCCCTTCGATGAGGTGGCTAGGACGGCGGAACTGATTACTCTGGACAAGCTGAACACGCAGATCGAAAACGCCCGCAAAGAGCAGGAAGTGCAGCGTTTGGTGCAGGCCTTCAACGCCATGGTGGCGCGCCTGAGCCAGTCCTTCGAACAGATGCGCAAGTTTAACGCCAATGTAGCGCACGAACTGCGCACCCCGCTGGCCATTCTCCAGGGAGAAAATGAAGTAGCGCTCAGGTCGGATTCGATGCCCGAGGAGATCCGCGCCGTCCTGATCAGCAACCTTGAGGAACTCGGGCGCCTGACCAGGCTTGTGAACGACATCCTTACGCTTTCTGAAGCCGAGGCCGGAGGAAAGGTCCTGGACCGGAAGCCGCTTAATCTGAAACCGCTGATCGCCGATCTGACCGATCAGGTCCAGCTGCTAGCTATGGAACGCAATATTCAGATTGTCCCCCAGGAACTGCCGGATGCAATGGTGGAAGGCGATGATCTGTGGATACGGCGCGCGGTTCTCAATCTGCTCGACAACGCCATCAAATACTCCCGGGACGGGGGGCAGATCCGGATTTCCATGGCCGTGGAGAGGAGCCGGGTGCGCATCAGCGTCCGCGACGAAGGAATCGGCATTTCCAGAGAGGATCTGCCGCACATTTTCGAACGGCTCTTCCGCACCGACCCGGCACGCAACCGGACTACCGGCGGTTCCGGCCTGGGCCTGGCCCTGGTGAAATGGGTGGTCGAGGCGCACAACGGCCATGTGCGGGTGGAGAGCGAGCCGGACAAGGGCACGGATATCCAGATCGAACTGCCTCTGCTAACTGAGGGAAGCAAGGGAACCGCAGCCAAAGCCACACGCCTGCCTCATTCCCAGCCGCTCTAGATGGTGGAGGGGCCCGGCCCACGGGCGGTCATGCAAACCGGCAAATTCTTTATGTTGAATTTGTGACCCCGGGTGCCATATAATACTTGTTTTGTCACAGGAGGTTCCTGCTGTGTACGCAGTCATCAGAAGCGGTGGAAAACAGTATCGTGTAGCGGAAGGAGAGGTCGTTCACCTGGAGAAGCTCGGGGTGTCCTCGGGTCCTGTGGAGTTCAAGGATGTGCTCCTGGTCAAGACCGACGATCAGACTTTGATCGGACAGCCTCTGGTCGAGGGCGCCACGGTCACGGGCACCGTCGAGGAAGAGGGGCAGGGGGACAAGGTCCTGGTTTTCAAGTACAAAGCGAAGAAGCAATATCGCCGTACCCGCGGCCACCGTCAGGAATACGCCCGGGTGCATATCGACAAGATCAACGTCACGGCGACTACGGCGTAGGCGGCAGAGGGTGTCATGGCACATAAAAAGGGAGTCGGCAGTTCAAGAAACGGTCGCGACAGCCAGTCCCAGCGGCTGGGGGTCAAGCGTTTTGCTGGCCAGACGGTCAGCGGTGGGACGATCATTGTCCGTCAGCGCGGTTCGAGGCTGAAGCCGGGGGTGAATGTCGGCATCGGTCGCGATGATACCCTGTACGCCAAAATATCGGGCGTTATCAGATTCCAGGATCGCGGGCGGCTCGGGCGTTTTGTCCACATTGAAGCGGAGTCATAGCCCATCGGATTTGCATACGAAGTCAGCCAGGCAACCAGGACCCCGTGCGGGGTCCTTTTTGTTTTTGGGCATGCGGAGCGGCGGAGACCGGAGTATCTTGATATTTTTTGATACGGCAAAAATCCTGGTGCATGCGGGGGACGGGGGCAACGGATGCCTTGCCTTCCGGCGGGAAAAGTTCGTCCCCAGGGGCGGGCCGAGCGGCGGCGACGGCGGCAAGGGCGGAGATGTGGTTCTGGAATGCACCGATCGGGTCAACACGCTCCTGCATTTTCAATACCGGCGGGATTTCAAGGCTGAGCGGGGCCGTCACGGCGAAGGCTCCTGCCGACACGGCCGGAACGGCGGCGATGTCGTGATTCAGGTGCCTCCCGGAACGCAGGTGTACAAGGAGCCGGAGCATTTTCTTTTGCGGGATTTTTCCGTTCCGGGGGAGCGGCTGCGGGTGGCCGCCGGCGGCCAGGGGGGCAGAGGGAATGCGCGCTTCGCTACTTCGACCAACCAGGCGCCGCGCCGGGTGGAGCCCGGGCGGCCGGGTGAGACCGTCGAACTCTTCCTCAATCTGAAGCTGATCGCCGATGTCGGTCTGGTCGGGCTTCCGAATGTCGGCAAGTCGACCCTGATTTCGCGGATCAGTTCCGCCAGGCCCAAGATTGCGGACTATCCCTTTACAACGCTGACGCCGCACCTCGGTGTCGTGGCGCTTGACGATTTTCGCACCTTTGTGGTTGCGGACATTCCCGGATTGATCGAAGGGGCTCACGACGGGCATGGGCTTGGGGATCGTTTCCTCAAGCACGTGGAACGGACGAAAGTGCTCGTCCACATGGTTGACGTCAGCCATCCTGAGCGCGACCCGGTCGCCGATTTCCGCACGATCATGCGTGAACTGGATTTGTTCAACGAAGACCTCGCCGTCAGGCCCCAGATCGTCGTGGCCTCGAAAGCGGATGCGCTTGCCGATCCGCGGCATCTCACGCGTTTGCGCGCCATGTGTGCGCGGCGGAGACTGCCGTTTCAGCGCATTTCATCCGTGACCGGGTACGGCATTCCCGAATTAATAGGCCTGGTCGCCCGGCTGCTGTTCCCGGCCGGCGGCGGGCAGAAAGCGTAAACGGAGGAGGATCCTGTTGACCGGAATACGGCTGGGCGTCCTCGGGGGGAGTTTCAATCCCGTTCACCTGGGACATCTTCACGTTGCGCGGCAATGCCGCGAGCTGTTGGATCTTTCCCGCGTGCTGTTTACCGTGGCCGCTGTGCCGCCCCACAAGCCGCCTCAGGAGCTGATCGCGTTTGCACACCGCTATGCAATGGTAAGCCTGGCAACCGCTGGGATTTTCGGCTTTGTGCCCGCCACGATCGAGCTGGAGCCTCCCGCGAGCGGCTATTCCCTGGACACCCTGGCCAAGCTTTCCCGGCAGTCCGGCATCGGCGGCAAGGATATTTTTTTTCTGGCCGGCGCAGATTCGCTTCTCGATGTTGCCGCCTGGTATCGCAGTGCCGCGCTGCTTGAGTCCTATAATTTCGTTTTTGTGATGCGCCCCGGCGTCCCTGCCGCCGGTTTCGAGTCCTTGCTGCCGCCTGAGGCAGCCGCAAGAGTGGTGGATTGCCGCGGACTTGACTCCAGCGCTGCCCGGGAACAGATTGCCCCGGTGCTGGCCTCGGCGGCGTGTCACATTTTTTTGGTCGATACCGGCGCTCCGGATATCGCGGCGTCGCGAATCCGCAGCCTGATTGCCCAGGGCAGGAGCATCGATGATCTCGTGCCTGCGGCCGTGCGGGAATATATCCGAAAACTCCATTTATATGGTGACCGATGAGCCAAGTTTTGAAGATTGCCTTGAAGGCGGTGGACGATAAGAAGGGCATCGACGTCCTGGTCCTGGACATTTCGGCCGTGGCCACGTTCGCCGATTATTTTCTGGTCTGCTCCGGCGATTCGGCGCGTCAGATCCAGGCGATTGTCGACGAGGTGGAGAAGAGGATGGCCGCCAGCGGGCATCGCCCGTCGCATGTGGAAGGTTATGCGAATTCGGAATGGGTCCTGATGGATTACGGCGATCTGATCGTGCACGTCTTTTCCAATAAGGCGCGCGCTTATTACGAGCTCGAGCGCCTGTGGCGCGATGCCAAAATCCTTGACGCCGCCGCGCTGCTCGCGCAGGTCGGGCCGGAACCTGCTTCCGTGCGCCGGCCCCGCAAGCGGCGGCCAGCGGGAGGCGGTTGAATTGGGTCTGTGCTTTCGGTAGAATTCGGGCCTTTGTGAGACCATGCGCATCAAGATCTGTTGGATTGGAAAAACACAGAGCGCGCCGATCAAGTCTCTGATTTCGGATTACCTGGATCGGCTGCGTCATCTGGCGCCGGTCGAGATTCTGGAGTCGCCTGATCTCTCGAAGAGGCGCGGCCTCAAGGGGGCACCCCTTCTGGCTGCGGAAAGAGCGGAGATCGAGCATTCGCTGCCACCGGAATGCCGCAGGGTGGTCCTGGACGAGCAGGGCACCCTGTTCAGCTCCACCGAATTTGCCCGGTGGATTGAAGCGATGCAGGTGCAGGGAACCCGTGAAATCGCTTTTGTTGTGGGCGGGCACGAGGGAATCGATCGCGCTCTTCGGGAACAGGCTCACTTCAGATTGTCGCTGGGCCGTCTGACGTGGACGCACGAGATGGCCCGCGTACTGCTGCTCGAGCAGATATACCGGGCGTTCACCATTTTGCGCAACATTCCGTATCACAAATAGAGGAGAGTGGGAGACAACCAAGAATGGAAGCCAAGAAGCTAGAGCATTTCAAGGAAAAGCTGATCCAGAAAAAACTCTCGCTCACCGACATGGTCATGCGCACCGAAGGATATGGCCGCGAGAAGGAGCCTGCCATTCAGGATGTGGCCGATATGGCCGTCGAATCCTATACGAAGGAATTCATGTTTGGAAAGAGCTCCGGTGACCGGGTCATTCTCCAGCTGGTCAACGATGCTCTGGAACGGATTGCGGACAAAACCTTCGGCACCTGCGAGCACTGCGGCGAGCCCATACAACCGAAACGCCTGGATGCGGTGCCCTGGGCGCTATACTGCATCCGTTGCCAGGGATTGCAGGAGAAGGGCCTGCTGAAAGACTAGCCAGGTGCGGGTTCCAAAGGGAACCGGATTCCCGTTGCATTGCCCAGGACGGGCTGACACTTGGAAGGCGGCAGTTTGGATTTCCGCGCGCTTTCCCCATGCTGGGATTTCTGTGATACCGAGGCCCCTTTTCCCTTCGACCCGCGACCTCCCGCCCACCCTGATCCGCCGTCTCGCGGACGGCATTCTGAACCTGGTTTTCCCCGAAAGCTGCCTCGTGTGTGCCGCGCCGGTCTCCCGCCAGCGGGACCGCGGAATCTGCCGGGATTGCTGGCAGAAGGCGCTCCGGTTGCGCATTACCGGAGCGTTATGCCCTTCATGCGGAATCCCCTATCAGAGCTTCGAAGAGGAGAACGCACATCTGTGCGGCAAATGCATTCTGAATCTCCCTCTCTACTCGGGCGCGCGTGCCTTCGGGTACTACAGTGCCGAGCTGAGCCGGATTGTGCGGGCTTTCAAGTTTGACGGCCGGCGCGACCTGGCGCCCCTGATCGCTTCTCTCCTGCTTTCGGCGTTTCTGGAATTCTGGCTGCCTCAGGATATAGATCTGATCGTGCCGGTCCCTCTCCATTCCAAAAGGAAGAAAGAGCGCGGTTACAACCAGGCTGCGCTCCTTGGGCGATCGCTGGCGCGCCTGCTGGGGAAATCCTGTGGCGAGCGCGTCCTGGCGCGCGTACGGTCCACGTTGCCACAGGTCGGACTGAGCGATGCGGACCGGGTGCGGAATGTGCAGGCCGCATTTACTTGCACCCGGCCGGCCCAGGTGCGTGCGCATCGGGTGCTGCTTCTCGACGATGTCATGACCACAGGGTCTACCGTGGCAAGCGCAACGGAAGCGTTGCTGGACGCCGGCGCCGCCCGGGTGTGCGTCCTGACTGTAGCCCGCGCAGTTGCCGGCTGGGAGTGAGAATGCGATTCCGATGCAATTGAGGCGCTGACTATATAGAAGACAATCCGGTCAAGGCCGGCTTGGCGCATACGAAAGAGGAATGGAGATGGAGTAGCGCGCACCGGAGGATTCGTGCCGGCGAGACGCCGGCGCTCCCAGGATCCAAGCAAGGCGCACAGGACCTTGCTTGAAGATCCCGATCGCGGCTGAGAAGGCAGCTGGGAGCGTCGGCGTCCCGCCGGCAAAGCCTGCTCTATTTTGCCGGGGAGGAAGGGCTGGGCGGCGGCGTTTCGCGGGTGCGGGAGTTGTGCCGGCTGTCCATTTTCTTCAGGGTGTCGTCGAACTGCTGGCGCTGTTCCGGCCCCAGAATAGCCCGGATGGCATCATCCGTTTCGGCTCGGATCTTTTCATATTGGGGCCGGAATTCGATCGATAAGGAATTGTATCGATCCCGGCTTTGCTTCCAGATGGCCTTGAGCTGATCCTTCTGCTGCTGATCCAGCTTGAGGCTCTGCGCCATCTCCTCCACAATATCAGGCCTTCCGGGAGTCCGGGTGCGCTGAGGCAGGACCGCCTGAAAATGGGTGCGGTAGATATAAAACGCCGCCGCCCCCGCGGCTCCTCCAAGCAGGAAGACGGCAAGCAAAAGGAGAGCCGCGCTCGTCTTCGATTTCATTCATGTACCTCGGCGATCCTATTTCTTTTGCCTGGATTCGCTGATGTTCCGGTTCGCAGTACTCTCCGCCAGCGCATGCAGCACACTTTCGTCCGTGATTTCTTCCGCGATCACCATGCGGCCGGTGCGATCGGCGGCCAGGAAAATACTGTCATAAGCCTGGTAAAGGTCAGGCCCCGAACCGCTGTATTCCAGGTATGCAAACATGGAAATGATCACCAGCGTCAGCGTCGCCAGGGCCGGAACAATCTGCCGGGACAGGCCGACAATGACCTGCCAGATCGTGATGCTCTGAGATTCCCTTTCCAGGCGCGCCTTAAGCCTGGCATAAAAAAAAGGAGACGGCTCCAATGCCGGAATCGACCGGGCGATGCGCCGGGGAATCATCAGAATTTTTTTTTCACGGGCACACGGAAGGCAGATCCTGAGGTGCTCGCCGAGCCGTTCCTGTTCCTCCGGGGGAAGCTCATCATCCATTAGCCGGAACAACATGCTGCGCGCCGATTTGCATTCCATGTGGGCATCCCTTACTGGTCTCACCACCTGTTACTACGACATATCGGGCAAGTTATTTCATTTCTTGACTTTCCTTTTTGGATCGGGAGCCCTTCATTCACAGGATTAACATGCAATCGCCGTAGCTGAAGAATCGGTATTTTTCCTCGATGGCCTGCCGGTAGCAGTCCAGCATGAACTCCCGCCCGGCGAAGGCGCAAACGAGCATGAACAGGGTCGAGCGCGGCAGGTGGAAGTTGGTGATCAGGCCCTGCATTGCACGGAATGCAAATCCCGGATAGATGAACAGATCACAATAGCCCGAAGTTCCTCCAGGGCTGAAGCCGCCCTGCCGGGCGAGATGCTCCAACACCCTGGTGGTTGTGGTTCCAACCGCAATCAGGCGCTTCCCACGGGCCAGCAGCTCTTCGATTGCCGCGGCTTCCTTCCCGGTCACTTCGAAGTATTCAGCCTGCATGCGGTGCTCCTCGATCTCTTCGCAGCGCACCGGCTGAAAGGTCCCATATCCAACGTGCAGAAGGATTTCGCGGCACGGAATCTGATTTTCGGCCAGCCGGCCGAATACCCGGGGGGTGAAATGGAGGGCGGCTGTAGGCGCCGCGATCGAGCCCCATTGGCGGGCGAAAACGGTCTGGTAGCGCATGCGGTCGGCGGCGAGGTCTGCGCCGGATGCCCGCCGGATGTACGGCGGCAGCGGCGGTTCGCCAGTTTTTTCTATCCATCCCCGGAGATCAGGTGAGCCCGTAAATGCCAGAATCCGGCTGCCATCAGGCTGAAGGCCGATCACCCGGGCTGCCAGTTCACCCAACAGAAGCCGCTGGCCCAGACCCGCCTTTCGCGCCGGACGGATCAGCGCAACCCAGGCGTCGGGCGCTTCTTCCCTCACCAGAAGTATTTCGATGCGCTCCTGTTTGCCCGGCCGGTTCGCCCAAAGCCGCGCCGGGAAAACGCGCGTGGTATTGACCACCAGAAAGCTGTCCGGGTTCAGGATCTCCGGAAGTTCATGAAACACACGGTGTTCGACCGACTTCTCCGCCCGGTGCACCACCATAAGCCTCGATTGATCGCGCTCAGGGGCCGGCTGCTGTGCAATCAGATGTTCCGGGAGAGAGAAGTCAAAGGAAGCCAGCTTCACGTCGAATCAGCGCCCCACCTTAGGGAAGGTCCTGATATTCGCTTCTCCTCGGCCTTTCTCCGCCGCAGTCATCGGCGGTACCGATGCCTCCACTGCCTCTTTGCGATGCAGTTTGGCGGCGAAATTGGCGCCATAAAGCGTGATCAGGCTGGATGTGTACACCCAGGTCAGCAGAGCGATGATGAAGCCCGTTGTGCCGTAGACATGCGAATCGAACGCCGGCACGAGATTCGAAAACACCTTCCAGTCGGTTTCCCACAGGATGGTAGCGACAATCGCGCCGGACAGGGCTTCACACCAATGGACCTTGCGGTCAGGCATCAGTTTGTATATGAAGAAAAAGACCGCTACAGCGATTATGAATCCGGCGGCCAGGATGATCCATTCCCAGAACGCATTCACAATCTGGTCCTTGGCAAAGGCGGGAACCCGGCGTTCGGCGAGTACTTTCTGGGCGTCGACCACCAGGGTGATGCCCGCGGATACCAAAAGCATCGTGCCGCCAACCCCGAGAAGGACGATGTTGCGAAGGCGGCTTTCCCAGAATGTTCTCCGCCGGGGCACCCCCCAGGCGCGGTTCAGTGCGTTTTCGAGAAATGTAAAAATCCAGGTGGATCCCCAGATCACTACGATACAGCAGCCCACGAACAGCAGGGGAGACGGCTCGACCAGGTCGTTCAAGTTGTTCTCCAGAAAATTCTTGGATCCGGGAAACAGCTCGACGATTCTGCCGATGACCGACTTGCGCAACTGCCACATGCCGAGGATATAAAACACGATATGGAACAGGACCAGAATGGCGGGAAACAGCACGAAAAGGCTGAAATAGGAGATTGCCCCGGCATCCCTGGGAACTTCGTGCGTCAACATGGCGCGCGCCGCATCTAGGAAAGCACTGCCGATGCGCCGCAAGCCGGATTTCTGTTTGGGCATATGAGATAATTCTAAAGATTCCGGCTCCCGCTGTAAACAACATATTAATACTGACCTGCGATTCAGACGGTGGGCCGTACAGGAACGATGAATCATAAGCGAACAGGGCCGCGCGCGTCAGCAAGCGGATAACGGACTCTTTGACTTTCACGGATCCGCTTGCTG
>Ga0315277_10001122_pt1 | contig 39640 bp, 26 predicted proteins | sample YL17G05_15_MG_FD_203695 | JGI IMG/M metagenome (GOLD analysis project Ga0315277, IMG submission 203695) | Sediment microbial communities from Yellowstone Lake, YNP, Wyoming, USA - YL17G05_15 | ecosystem: Environmental > Aquatic > Freshwater > Lake > Sediment | place: USA: Wyoming | collected...
CGTCCGCGAGAAGACTAGGATCGTCATGATGAACTTCCTCCCCGATCTCCTGGGCAATGAGGTGATCGGCGACGCCTCTTGGCTCAGGGGTTTCGCGGTCGCTCCTCGCCGCCGTCCTCGGGTGAGTGGTCCGCAGATGCAGGGGCAGGTCATGGCGATCGCCCGCGAGCTGTGGACAGAGATCCAGGACCAGCAGTACGCGTGGGTCACGGCTGTGCGGGCGGGCCTGCTGAGGCTGCTGACCATCCTGTACCGCTCTTGGCACGGCCCTGAGAACGCCGGCGCCGCCCCCAAGCTTCACGCCAACAGCCTGGAGCGGGTCATGCCGACTGTTGCTGCGCTTCAGCAACAGCCGGGCCGACGCATCACCGTGTCGGAAGCGGCAGGCCTGTGCGGCCTGGGCCGCCGACAGTTCCACCGTATCTTCTCGCAGACCATGGGAGTTGGGTTCCAGAGATTCGCCCTGCGCGCCCGCCTGGGTCACGTCCAGCGTCTGCTGACAGCCACCGACCTCCCCATCGAGACCGTCGCCGGAGAGGCCGGCTTCGTTGACCTCCCCCACCTGCACCGCCACTTCGTCAGACACTATGGGTGCACTCCGGGCGCCTTCAGGAGACGGATCCAGGCCTCGGTGTCAATCGGCATCCAGAACTGACCCACCCAGAATGGTGAATCAGTGCATCTTGGTCTTGGCGTTTCTGGTCTTGATCCTCCAGCTTTCATTGCCGGTTTCGATGATGTCGCAGTGACGGTGGGGCGCACGCCGACTGACATAGGTCGCCGCGCTCGGCAGGAAGCCGTGCGCGTACATCGTAGAAGTGCGACATGAGACACTCACTGGCCATCTGCGCGTTGCTCGTCGCCGTGCTCGCTGCTCCCAGCTTTGCGGTGGAACGAACCCTGACCCACCGCTGGATCTATGCCTACTGGAACTTCCATCGGGACTCCGCGGTACAGGAAGCGCTGGCCCTGTTCCCTCGCGCGGAGAAAGCCGGCTACAACGGCATCGTGGTCAGCGGCTTTGATGGCCACGATACCTCCGAGGCCTACGTTTCCACGGTGCACCGTGTGCAGCAGGCGGCGAAGGAACACGGGATCGAGCTTATCCCCAGCGTGCTCGCACACAACTCCGGCATCGTCCTGGGTCCCGACCCGGACCTCGCGGAGGGGTTGCCGGTGAAGGACGCGCAGTTTGTGGTGAAGGGCACCGAAGCGACGCTGGCGGGGGACCCGGAGGTGCGGTTGCCGTGCGGGGATTTCGAGCAGGTAGAGGGAGACCAGTTCGCAGGATGGGATTTGCAGGACAATGCGGGCAAGAGTATCTTTGCAGACCACGAAGTGGTACACAGTGGGAAGACGTCAGCGCGCATGGAGAAGGTATCGGAGAATGGTTCTCCCTACGGGCACTCCCGCTTCGCGCAATTCCTGAAGGTGCACCCGTTCCGCCAGTATCACGTGAGCGCGTGGATCAAGACGCAGGACTTCGACGGGGGCGCGGCGCTGATGGCGCTCGCGCCGGTGGAGGGGCACCGACCTCTCGGAGAGATGGAACACCGTCCCAGACCAACGCAGGACTGGACGCGCTACGATATCCTCTTCAACAGCTTGCAGTTCGACAAGATCAATCTCTTCTTCGGATTGTGGGGCGGAAAGTCCGGCCGCATCTGGTGGGACGATGTGCGCGTGGAAGAGGTGGGCTTGCTCAACGTGGTACGGCGCGGAGGATGCCCGCTCACCGTGCGCGGGGAAGACGGCACGGTGTATGAGGAGGGGCGCGATTTCGCGCCCGTGCGCGATCCCGAACTCACCGCCTATTCGGGTTACCACACGCCCCCGACGATCCACCTAGCGGAGGGATCGCGGATCCGGGACGGGCAGGGCCTGCGAGTGAGCTACTATCACGCGCTCTACTTCGCCAACTACTGTGTCTCCTGCCTGAGTGAGCCGAAGACGTACGAACTCCTGCGTGCGGATCTAGTGGGCATCAACAACCTGCTGCATCCCCGCACATTCTTCATGTACGACGACGAGGTGCGCATCGCGAACTGGGATGAGACCTGTCAGAAGACGGGCCTGACGCCGGGCCAGCAGATGGCCGCGAAAGTGCGGCGGTGCACGCAGTGGATCCGGGAACTCAACCCCCAGGCAGAGGTCTGGGACTGGAACGACATGTTCGACCCAATGCAGAACGCCGTCGACAACTACTACGCCGTCAACGGCAGCTGGGCCGGCTCGTGGGAAGGGCTTGACTCGAGCGTCGGCATTGCCAACTGGGCGCATGAGCTGCAAGGGAAGAACGCCAAGTGGTTTGCCGACCGCGGGCACAAGCAGATTCTCGCCGGCTATTACGACGGGAGCGAGTTCCCCATCGGGCAGTGGTTGGAAGCGACCAAAGAAGTGCCCGGCATAGTGGGGGTGATGTATACCACGTGGCGCAACGAGTATGGCGATATCGAGACCTGGGCGAAGAGCGCCTGGGGCGACTCGCCGCCCCCGGCGCGGAAGTAGCGGGGCCCATGCGGGCGTTGAGCGGGCTCGGGGCCGGGAGGGGTTGGCGGTGCTGCCGTGCGAAGGCCACATCGTCTACGTGGCCTTTCGCGTCTTCGAGCACGAGTTCGCCGTAGCGGCGGCGGGCATACACTTGCGGATCATCGGTTCGCTGGCTCCTATAAGCAGGAGATACTCGAAGGTCTGCGTGACGCGGCAGGAGCAATTGGCGCGCAACTCGCTGATGACGTCTGACCACCAGACATATCGGGCCCGAGAACTCGGCAGGAACAGGAGAGACGAGAGATGTCATTCGTGAACGAACCCGCGAGACGAATTCCGGTGGTTGAGGAAGCCGATGTGGTCGTCATCGGGGGCGGACCCGGCGGCTTGCCCGCCGCAGTTGCCGCGGCGCGCCAGGGAGCCAAGACCGTGCTTATCGAAAGGTACGGAGTGCTTGGGGGACTTGCCACAACCGGACTGATGGGCCCTCTCTTCGGGTACGCGCCCTGTGAACCGAAGAAGAACGAGCCTATCCTCGGGGGAATCCCGATGGAACTGGTCCGCCGACTCCAGAAGATCGAGGGGGCCTTTGACGACAGTCGGATTCAGTGGAATGCCATCAGGTTTGATCCGGAGTTATTCAAGTTTGTTGTAGATGACATCGTCCGCGAGGCGGGAGTGGCTGTCATACTGCACGCCTGGGCGGTTGGCGCCATCGTAACGGACAAGAGAATCGAAGCGGTCGTCATCGAAAGCAAATCGGGAAGACAGGCGATCAAGGGGAGGGTGTTCGTAGACGGCACCGGCGACGGAGACATCGCCGATTTCTGTGGTTGTCCATCAGAGAAGGGCCGCCCTGGTGACGGCATGACTCTCAGTCTGGGCTCCAGGTTCAGAATCGGCGGGCTGGAAGCAAGAACACCTGACGACATAAGGAAGTGTACAGAGATCTGCGCCGCAGGAATCACCGGCGGGGAACTGCCGATCATATTCGCCAGCGATTTCACTGACTGCGGCTCCTCGCTACGAGACGGAGAAAGCTGTCCCGATCTCACCCGGCACAGAGGCGACGGAACAAATGTCAGGGACCTAACTGAGTGTGAATTGCAGATTCGCAAAGATACGCAGAAGATTGTGGAGTTCCTGCGTGCGAAGGTACCGGGCTTTGAGTCGTGCTACCTCATAGACAGCCCTTTCCAAATCGGAGTGCGGGAAACCCGGCAGATTCTCGGCGACTACCTGCTGACCACTGATGACGTAGCTAACGTCAGGAAGTTTCCTGACACGACGGTGGCGCGCGGCTGCTGGTTCTGGGACATGCACTGCTGCATGGGGTACGGCTACCCCGGAACCTTTTGGGATTCCATCTGTTCGGTCAACTGCAAAGTGACAAAGCCATGCATTCTCAAGACCGAGAAGTACAAGGATCAGCGCCTGCCATCTTCACACCTGCCGCCCGATGAGTACTACGATATACCCTATGGATGCCTAGTCGCGAAAGGCATTGACAATCTCCTGATCTCAGGTCGCTGCATTTCGGCTTCCCATGAAGCCATGTCGTCCGTTCGGGTCATCGGCACTTGCTTTGCCATAGGAGAAGCGGCAGGCGTGGCATCCGCATTGAGTATCCAAGAGGATGCCATTCCCCGAGCGTTGGATGTGCACAGAATACAGGATCACCTTCGCAAGAACGGAGTGCCGCTCTGATTTGCCCGGTGTCAATCAGCACCGGAGACTGACCCACCATCGGCGTCCAAAGCTTGCCCGCCTGTGCCTGTTACGTGGCTTTGCGACACCGTGCCGCGGTTAACTGACGGCGATACTGTCGCTGAGTCTCTGCAGGGCCTCTCGCCTTCGGATCGCTAGGTCGTGTGCGCCACGGTCACAGTGTGTTCATGTCATAGGGCGATGGGACGCTGCTAACAGCCCTTGTAGGCTTGTCTGCGAGTCCTGCGCATTCTACCATAGCGGACCCTTTGGCGGCGCCTTCGGGCGCCGGTGTCTCCTGCGGAGCGCTCCTGTCCCATACGCGAGGGGACCCTGGAGGGTGACTCCAAGCCAAGAGGGTAGCCGGAGTCTGGGGTGCTCCCAGGCCGGCTTCACGGGCGGTTGAGAGGGATATCCGGCTGCTATCCGAGCAGTCAATCGGTACGCCGAGTTCTGTCGCGAGCGTCCATCTATCTGGGGCGGCAGTTGCCTGACGCCTCAAGCGGCCAACCCGGGGCTGATGCGGCGCCGGGCCAGCGCCGCCCGCCGCAGTCCGCCGTGGCGGACGAAGGCGGGTCGCCCCCTATTCGGCCTTGCTCCGGGCGGGGTTTGGCCAGCCGGTGTGTCACCACACCGCTGGTGCGCTCTTACCGCACCATTTCACCCTTGCCCTTCATAGCCTTGGCGACGAAGGGCGGTGTCGTTTCTGTGCCACTTTCCGTCGGGTCGCCCCGCCTGGGTGTTACCCAGCGCCCTGCCCTGTGGAGCTCGGACTTTCCTCAGCCGCCTTGCGGCAGCCGCGGACGCTTGGCCCACTCCAGTTCCATTGTACCACAGGACCTATACCTAGGCAGCAAGCTGGCCAGGCGCGGATCGTACTGCCGGCCCCCGGGCAGCGATTCCCAGGGGAGCCACTGAACCATGACCGAGCTTCCGGGGGGCAACACCACTTGGGGAGACTTGCGCGTCGCTCACGGCCCCTGCCGAGAGGCCGCGTGCAGTGCGCTGATTCCTGCTGCGAGGCCAGGTCAGCAGTGTCTCCTAGTCATGCAACACCGAGCCCGCCGCAGGAGGTTCAGCGGCCTCGGCTCGTCGCAGCCATTTCAGGTGTTGCCACGCGGCGCCGAGCGCCACGGCATCCAAGCTGGCCCACGCCATGGCCGGGAGGAAGTAGTAGTGCGGACGCACCCAGTCGCGCACCAGGATGAGCTGGGCGGTGGCGGCCACCAGGAAGCATGCGAGCACGAGTCCTTCGACAGGCCGCCAGCGGAACACCATCGCACCACCAAGGATCAGCAGCAGGGGAGCGGCCAGCGACTTCCAGGCGGCCAGCTCCAGCAGGCCTACGGCGCTTCCCATGGTGAAATGGGCGGCCAGCACCAGCAGCGCTGGTGTGGCGACGGCCATCGCGTATGCTACACAGCGCCGCCGCGCGAGGGACGGCCGAAACGCCGTAATCAGCACGGCCAGTGCCAGAATGGCGGCACCTACCGGTGGCCACTGAGGCCCGTGGAGAAGCCTTACACCGAGAAGCTGAAACGCCGCCCGGAGCAACAGGTGCACCGGCTGCAAGCGCACCAAGAAGTGCCCCGTGCCTCCCAGGATCAGAGTGCGCGCCGTAAGCAGGAAGAGTCCGGTGGCCCCGTATGCAATCATCCACGGGATGCCTCCTCGGCGGAGCCGCAGCCAGAACGCCGCCCACGCCACCAGGGGGAACGCCAAGGCAGACTCCTTGGTCAGCACGGCTCCCACATAGCAGGCGAGTGACCCACCCAGAAGCGCGTGTCGGCGCCGACCCTCAGCGCTCATGCCGACCACTAGCAGGTAGAACGCGCCGGCCAGAAACAGCCCGGCCAGCACGTCCGTCTGCGCCGGGAACCAGAACAGAATCCCATACAGCTTGCCAGAGAACTTCCAGACCAGGAGCCCGGCGGCGGCGGCCCCCAGCAGCAGGCTCCGGGAGAGGGCCGCTACCGCACCCGCCAACAGGCAGCACGTGATAGCCACCAGCACCACGGTGGCCAGATTGTAGAGGACGAAGTCGGTGGTGAACAAGCGGTATTCAAGCCACCACCAACAGCTCACTAGCGGCCGCCAGAAGGGGTCGCCGCCCTTCACATCAATCCAATCACCCGAAATGAACCATCTTCCCGCCTGGCGCAGAGACGTCTCCGGCGCGGTGGCAAAGATGCCCGCGATATCGTTGTCCGCGTAGACGACGCTCCCCGCTTGCCTGTCGGCACGATGGCGGCCGTACGGGTGTTGTCGAACGATAACCCGAGGCGACAGCCAGGCCAGAGCCGAGATAGCACAGACAACCATCAAGATCCGGTGGGCCGGCCGCTCGTGCACCCGCGCAATTCGGGCACACCATAGGGACCGCAGTATCCTGCATATGGTCAGATGCACGTTCCCGGTTCCCACCTTCCGCTGCCTGCTCTCTCCGTTCCATGTCTCCAAGCCCTGACCTTCAACGTCGACTTGTCGTCGAAACCAGGCCAAGAGCAAGGCGCCTGCAAGGCAAGCAGCAGATCGTCAACCTGGGTCTCGCCGCGAGCGTTCTTCCCCGGCCGGGCAGGCCATCTGGGACGGCGGTTTCCCACAGCTTCATGCGGCGGCCCCGAACGCCTGGCCCATTGCCGCACGTGCATTGACCGCGAGTGGGATTCGATACGTCCTGTACATCGTCGAGCGGAATCCCTGGAGGGGACGGGTAGGTATCAGCGAAGGCCAGAAATGATGGCGCGCGAGTCGAAGGCCGCGACCGCGGCAGTGCCGGACCAGGAGTCTTCGAGATGCTGGGCCGTCTCCTCGATGCAGGAGGTGCCGCAGCAGCAAACAGGAGGCAATCGCATGTCGTTTGAGCAGGTGACTCACAACACATTCCAAGGGCATCCGCATATCCATGTCTTCACGATGACAGATCCAGCAGGGTCGGTAGTGTACCGAACGGATACGATGCAGCAGGTGATCTGCGCCCCACGCGGAGCGGAAATGGTGGAGGCGGTGCTCTCTGGCAGGGCAGGGCCGGACGCTCTTCCTCCCGAGGTTCGCGAGCTTGTATGTAAGACAAGCGATGGCTTACCAGTATCCTCCGGCTTGGCGCCCCGTACCAGCGCGCAAGACGTGGTGACGCTGTATCTGGTCCCGACGTTGGACTGCCAACTCGGCTGTGACTACTGCCGGATCACCCGGAAACAGGGAGGGCAGGCCGGCCTCCGCCTGTCGCCGGAGATGGCCTGTGATGCCATTGACCGCGTGCTGGGGAGGGCGCCGAGTGGCAGAAGACGGACCGTCGCGTTCTTCGGCGGCGAGCCGCTGCTGGTTCCCGAGACGGTGTTCTCTGCGGTCTCGCACGTGCGCGGGGGGCCGGAAGGCGGCAACACCGACATCATGCTACAGACCAACGGCATCGGCATAGATGCGGAGACGGCCAGGTTCCTGGCGGAACACGACGTCTTCGTGTTGCTCTCGCTGGATGGAGTGGCCGAAGTCCACGACCAGCACCGCAAGCTACTGAGTGGAATGGGCAGCTACGAGGGGTCGGTCAGGGGCTACTGCAACGCCAAGGAGCATGGCTGCCGCATGGGCATCTCCGCCACGGCGACGAAGGAGACGGCCGACCGCTTCTGCTCCTCTTTCCAGGAGATGCTCGTGGACCTGGTTCCCGACGGCTGCGGAGCGGTGACACACCTGCATCCCATGACCGGAGCGCGCAGCCCGCATCAGTGCTCGCCAACGGTGGCCGCCGACGTGTTGAGAGAGACCTTCCTGGCAGCGCGCGAGTTAGGCATCTACCACCAGCAGATGTGCGAGCGGATCGGCCCGTTCGTGAATGGGACGTGGAGACGCTATGCCTGCGCCGGGTGCGGCGGCAAGGTGGTGGTGGCCCCGGATGGGAGGGCGGGGATCTGCGAGTACAACGCCGGCGACGGCCGGTCCTATGTGGCGCTGGATGAGTTCTCCGAGGACACCGTGTCCGATTTCCTGCGGTGGGCTGGGCGAAGCCCCCTGGACACGAAGGAGTGTGTGGCGTGTCCGGCGCTGCCCACCTGTGGCGGTGGGTGCGCCTACGACAGCCAGGAGCTGATGGGGGATGCACTCAGGTTCGACCCCTGGCTGTGCGAGACGAACGTGCGGATCACCCACTGGTTGATGCGCGACCTGCTGGCTCATCTGCATGATCGGCTGGAGGGCCAAGAGTTCCACGTGGTCACGTCGCAGGAACGCGCCCTGGTGCTCGGGCGCATCAACCTCGAGGAGGCGCTGGGGCCGGTGTGGGCTGTGGGCCGCGGCCGCACGGTGCGAAGGTGCTGTGAGTGCGCGGCGGGGTAGCGGCCGCCGAGAGTAAGCCACCACGCGGGAGACCCCGGCCGCTCCGCCCGCAGCGTCTGGAAACGGTGTGGCCGCGGAATAGCCACCTCGTTCACTCGTCCTGTAATATGATAGATGTCGGCCTCGGCATTGCTGCAGGGGGTGCAGAGCATCATGAATAGCAGGCAGTCGCTCGCCAAGGCGCAGTGGTTCCTCGGGCTCCTCCTCGTGTTGGCTGTCGCTTGCGCTTATGGGGCGGGGATCCCGCTGGAGCGTGAGCGCGCCGCCGATGTTGGGGCCGAGGGCGGCCCGCTGCTCATCCCATGGCTGCCAGGTCAGTCCTATCCCGAGGGCGCGCGACCGGACGCGCGGCTGGATAAGCCCGTTCAGTTCTGGCGCGCGGGCATGTCCCTCAAGCAGGTCTTCGCAGACATCGGCGAGCAGACAGGCGTCACGCTCGCCTTCTGGCCGCCGGGGGACGAGAACGAGCGCGTCCGGGTGAACCTCTACCTGAACCCCGACCATCCCCCCGCGCTGCGCGACCTCATGGCGCAGCTAAGTTGGGTGACAGGCTGCGCGTTCGCCTGCGAAGAGAGCGCTGGCGAAGACAAGCCGTACCGCTACCGTCTCCTAAGCACCAGCGTCGCCGACACCGCTCAGTCGCGCATCGAGGAGGAGCGGGAGGCGGCGATATCGCAGCTTCGGGATGAGTGGCAGTCGCGGGCCCCCACGCGTGAGAAGGTGGCGGGCAGGCTTGCCGAGTACAGCCGCGCGCTCCAGCTCACCACCGACGAGCTGGTCAGGCGCTACTATGGGGTTGATGACCATCTCCTTGCGGACATGCTCGATCCAACGCGACGAGCCGCCGCGAGCTTCGCGGTGGGGCTGGGAGCAGAGGCCGTGGAGGGCCTGCTCGACGGCGAGCCGATGACCCTGGAGTGGCAGGACCTGACGGTCCAGCAGCAGGAGGAGCTGCGGTCGTGTCTCAGGGCGCCGTCGGGCAGGGGCAGAGGCGGGCCGCCGGGAGCGGCGGACGTCGCCGGCGAGGGAAGCTGGGCGGACAGAGAGGTCACGCACGTCCGTGTGGGTGTCTTGGTCTACGGCCTGGTGGTCGCGGCGGATGTAGCACCCTCCGAGTCCGAGTCCAGGGGGCGGCGCGTTCGCTATCTGATGGCGCCGATGCTGAATCTCACCGGGGAGGGGGATCTCACCCCGGAGGAAGCCGTGGCCCTTCGGCGCGGCCTGGGCGAGACGGTCACCGATGATGAGGCGCGCGCCCTTCGTGGCCAATGGACGAGCGCTCAGCGAGACCAGAGGCGGCAGCAATGGGAGGCGCGAACCCAGCAGGCGGCCGAGGAGGCGATCGCCGGGGAGCCTGTCCTGTCCGCAGAGACAGAGAAGGCGCTTACCTCCTTCACCCTACCCATCAAGGAAGGCGCCGCGTATGCCCTCTGGCAGATCCAGGAGGCGGTAGCCTCCGCCACGGGGATGCATGTGGTCTCCGACTGCTTCGCGCAGCCTAGACGGGATCTCGCCACTGCCCTTCGATTCCTGTACCAGGGAGAGGTGTCGGAGCCGACTGGTTTGGAGGCGCTGTCTGCGAGTTGCCTGACTACAGAGGACGCCCGAGGTCTTGTCTGGACCCTCCCGGGCGATTACAGGGCGGGGTGGGAATGGCAAGACGCAGGGCCGTTCCTGCGGTTCCGCAGCAAGGGTCGGGATATCTGGCGCGCCGCCATGCTCACGCCACAGGTGTCGGAGCGCCTCGACCAGTGGCTCGATCCATACGTGGAGACCGCCGCCCAGACCAAAGGCTCGGCGACTGAGGTTGATATAACCCTCGATCCTCAGCAGATCAGTTTGCTGGCTGCCAGCCTGAGCGATCTGCAGGTTCAGCATGGCGGCAAGCTGGTCGGCGGCGATCCGACAGAGAAGGACGCTGCCTATCGCCAAACGCTCAGAGAGGAGGTTCTGGGGGCAATCGGGTGGGCCGCGGGCACGCTGCGGGCGCTCGCCACGCTTGGCGACAGCCAGTGGGAACAGCTGCGGGGGGCGGGGCTGCGAGTGGGGCGCGACCTGACTTCCAAACAGAGAGACGCGCTTGGACTGTCAGGAGTGCCTGCAGAGGGCCAGGCAGCAGGGCCTCCAGCGCGGCCGGGCCGCGGTGGCCCGCCCGGTCAGGGGCGTCCCGGCCCGATGCTTGGCCGAGGCGGCCCGGGACAGCCGCCAGGCGGGGGACCGCAAGCTGCGGGAGAGCAGGAGATAGCGCGGATGGTGATGACACTCACCGAGGAACCTCCCTGGGGTGGCGGCCGCGCGAGGGGCGGTGCGCCTGAGGGAAGCCCTGGCGTCCCAGCGCGCCAGTCAGCTGGTGGGCAAGGTGAGCAGCAAGTGCAGGGCCCCGGATCGGGGCGTGGTCAACGGGGGCGGCCGGGGCGAGGTGGGGGGCGCGGTTCGGTACGAGATAGCTACTACCTGGTGTTTTCGGTGGATGGCGAGGTCCGGGGTGTCTCCCCCATCCCGCGAGCCCTTAGGGTCCCCGTGTCCCTCCCAACCGCCCTCCCACAACGTGTCCATCTTGGAAAGAGCGTGGAGGCGGGGACTGCCGGCGAGCCGCGCTGAGACAGCAGGCGAGCGAAGCAGCGCGCGATGTGAGCTAGCCGGCGAGATGGCAGGCGGCGAAATGGCCGCTCTCGATCTCCCGTAGCTCCGGCTCGGCGCTTCGGCACTCGGCTACCTGAGCGAGGTAGCAGCGGGTGTGGAAGCGACATCCCGGCGGCACAGCCAATCCTCACGCGTGACGCTCCACGCACGGCCTACTTCAGATAGCCCAGGGCCCTGATGGTGCGGAGCATCTCCTCGTCTGGCTTGACCGTCTCGACGGCGGGCAACTGCGCGGGCTGCGCGTTGGGGTCGGCAAACTCCAGGGGTGGGGCGGTCTGCTGTTTCGCGAAGGAACGGAACTCATCGGTGAGCCGGGCCGCGGCCTCGGCCTCCTTCGCGATCACGTTCTTCAGTGCCCGCGGGTCCTCGCGCAGGTCGTAGAGCGCCTGCAGCTTCGCTCCCTGGTAGAGCAGCAGAAGGTGATCGTGGTCGCGCACCGCGTAGCTTGGCGGCTTGCCCCGCCCGCGGGAGAAGATGAAGTCGTTGATCTCTTCCACCGCGCCGGCCATCAGCGGGAGGAAGGAACGTCCCTGCACAGCATCACGCGGGTAGGGGATTTCGAAGAGGTCACAGAGAGTGGGAAGCAGATCCAAGGTCTGGGTCATCCCGTGGATGCGCCTCCCTTGCGCCACGTTGTCGGGGAATCTGATCAGCAGTGGGACATGAGTGCTCTCATCGAACACGGAGATGGTATGGCCCTTGTATCCGTGTTCGCCGAAGGCTTCGCCGTGATCGGCGGTGACGATGAAAACCGTGTTGTCGAAGAGCCCGGCGTCCCGGAGCATCTGCTCCAGTTGCCCGATGGCCATGTCTCCGTAGCGCAGGTTTCCATCGTAGCGATTGACGTAGAGATTCAGGTCCCACGGCTTCTCGCTCGCCCGCAGCTCGCGCTCGACCTCATCAAAGGGGTATGGCTCCCGGCGCGCGTTCGGCGGGTTGCTATCCATGTAGTATCCGTAGATGTCGACGGGCGCGATGTAGGGAGAGTGGGGAGGCATGAAATGCACGTAGGCGAAGAACGGTGACCGCGGTTTCTTGGCCAGCCAAAGCGATACCTGTTGGAGCAAAGCGTCGGGACGCCAGTAGAAAGGCCGCTCCCATCCGGCCTTTCTGAGGTGGGGTTCGTAGTAGGCCTCGTCGAAATCCTCGCCCAGTCCCCAGAGGGGCGAGGAGTACTCATTCTGGCTGAACAGCACGGTGTGGAAGCCGGCGCTGTGGAAGGCTTGAGCAAGGGTGAAGGTGCCCGGCTGGAGCTTGCGCTCATCGTAGGCCAGGTGGGTGTCGGGATACTGGCCGGTGAACAGAGACGCGGTTGACGGCTTGGTTTCGGGGCACGGGCAGAAGTGGTTCTCGAGCAGCAAGCCGCCCTCCGCCACGCGGTCGGAGTTGGGGGTGGTGTCTCGCGGATATCCGTAGCAGGTGAAGTGGTCGGCCCGCGCCGCGTCGAGCACACAGATAACCACGTTGCGGCCCTTTGCCGCGGCACGCAGCCGTTCCACTTCCGGCAGGTCGGGGGTGAATGGCGCGGGGTCCGCGATGCGCGCTGACGCCGCACCGCCTTGCTTACCTCCATGTCGCAGCACACCGTAGCCTGCGAGGCCGAGCACGAGCACCGCGGCCATCAACCACATCAGCTTGACCGATCTGCGCGAGGTGCTCACAGAAGATCACCGCCCACAAGCTCTGGCGCATCATGTCGCCGCCTGCCGGGGGCCGACGACGACATATGCGATACCTACCATCTACCACCTATGTGGGTCGAGTCCTTCCGATCGGCGTGATCGAGGCGGGCTGCTGAGGTCTCGCGAGGCGCGCCGCATAGAAGGTGTTGCGGCCCCGCTCCCGTAAAGTGCTCCTGTGCACCCGTAGGGAGGCCGCGATGAGAACTGCTGAAGCCAGCCGCATCCTGACCGAAGCCAAGCGTCTCGCCCCGCGACTTGTCGCCTGGCGACGCCATCTGCACATGTACCCAGAGCCCAGCATGGAGGAGCACGAGACCGCCCTCTATGTGGTGGAGCAGCTTCGCGCCCTGGGCGTCGCCACCGTCAAGACCGGCGTCGGGAAGACCGGAGTGGTCGCCCTCATCCGCGGCAAGGAACGGAAGACCGTGGGCCTGAGGGCGGACATGGACGCGCTGGAGCTGGCCGAGGACAACGACGTGCCCTACCGCTCCCGGAAGTCCGGCCTGATGCACGCGTGCGGACACGATGGCCATGTCGCCTGCCTGCTGGGCGTCGCCGCCATCTTGCAGCAGGTGCGTCGTCGTCTGCCGGGCGGCGTCAAGCTCATCTTTCAGCCGGGCGAGGAGGGCGCCGGCGGCGCGCGCTTCATGATCGAGGACGGGGTGCTGGAGCGGCCGAGACTCCGCGCCATTGCTTGCCTCCACGTGGATACGGACGTGGACGCCGGCAAGGTGGGACTTCGCCGCGGCTACGATACCGCACAGACCGATGACCTCCGCATGGTGGTCAAGGGCCGGAGCGGCCACGCCGCCAGCCCGGACAAGGGCGTGGACGCCATCGCCGTCGCCAGCCAGGCGCTGATCGCGGTGCAGCAGTTCATCGGCCGCCACACGGATGCGGTTGACCGCAAGCTGGTGACCTTCGGCATCATCCGTGGGGGCACGCGGCACAACATCCTCGCCGACCAGGTGGAGTTGATCGGCACCATTCGCACCCTGGAGCCGCGGGGGCGGGAGATGATCCTCAAGTTCCTGAAGCAGGACCTGAGAAAGCTCGTGGGGGCAATGGGCGGTAGACTGCAGGTCGAGATAACAGAAGGTTACCCATCGTTAGTGAACGACGACCGGGTGGTGGATGTCTTCGCGGAGTTGGGCAAGGCCTTGCTCGGCAAGCAGAATGTGGTAGACGTCCCCGACCCCTCGCTCGGCGGAGAAGACTTCGCCTACTTCGGGCTCGCGGGAGTGCCGGGGGCGCTGCTCAGGCTCGGCATCCGCGATGCGAAGAAGGGCTTCACTTCCCCCGGCCACAACTCGACCTTCGACTTCGACGACCACCGCGTCCTGCCCATCGGTGCGGCAATGCTGGCGGCGACGGCGTGGAGGATGCTGGAGACGTTCTGAGGGCCAGTGCTCTCCAGGTGCTAGCCGTGGTGCAGCACGGAGGCGATCCCTGCTCCCACCAGCCGAATGCCTACGAGAGCAAGCCCAAGGCCCAAGAGACGGATGAGGAGCGCGCCGTGCACCCGGTTGGAGAGCCGGGCGCCCCACTGCGCGCCCACCGCCACCCCGATGGCGAGGGCGACAGCGCGCCGTATCCCATGGGCAAAATCCCCTGAGATGATGTGCACCAGCGTGCCGGCCAGGGCCATGATGCTGAGCACGAAATGGGAGGTGGCGGTGGCAACATGGGCAGGGAAGCCCAGCAGGCGGACAAGCGCGGGAACGTGGATCACGCCGCCCCCAATCCCCAGGATGCTGGAGAAGAAGCCGACCCCGAAGCTGAGCGCCAGCCCGATCCAGCGGTTGAAGGAGTACTCGTAGCGCTCGCCGTCCGCGGTCACGATCACGCGATGGGAGGTCGGCGGCAAGCGAAGGGTGGAGGAGGCCTCCTGGGGCCGCGCGTAGATGAACGCGGCGATGGCGATCATCACCAGGCCGAAGATGATGTCGAATGTGCCGCGGGCGAGCAGTGAGGTCATCAACGCGCCCAACACCGCTCCCGGGATGGTCGCCGCCGCAAACAGGCGGCCGGAACGGTAGTCTATCCGCTTCATCCGACCGTAAGCGATGCTCCCCGAGAAAGCGTTCACGAAGACCACCGCCAGAGACACGCTGGTAATGGTGGTGGGGCTGTCATCGGGATAAAGAAGCAGGAGCAGAGGCACGAGCAGGAACCCACCGCCGGCGCCAATAAGCGTGCCGTAAGCCCCCAGCAGAAGTCCTGGGAAGATCAACCACGCCCTGCCCAGCCAGCCTGATAGCATCGTGTCAGCCCCTGCCTATTCCGTCGGTTCCGCGGCCGCCGGCCGGCCCGAGGAGAATCGGCTTCGCAGACTGCCGTCCAACACTATCCATTGCCGGTGAGCGGCCCCTCCACGTAGAACACGTGATCACAGCACTCGTCCCCGTCCATGAGAACCTGGGTGCGCTGGAACCCGATCTGGGGGTTGAAGCTGCGGGCCCAGCGGTCATCGCCATCGCAGAACCAGTGGCCGATGTCCGGCCGGCCGAGGCGGCGGAAATGGTCGGCCCACACGCAGCGGGTGAAGCGATAGGCGACGCGGTCGGGCCGGTCCTCGACGCGGCAGAAGTCCTGAGTCGCCTGGCAGACCTCATCCACGAGCGCGGCGAAGGCCTGCAGACTGCGGTTCTCCGCGGTAACGGGCGCCTGCTCGGGCGCAGGCGTGGCCTCGGTCTCGCGTCGCTCGAACCTTCTCTCGAAGGCCTCCCGCGCCACCGCGCACCCCTTCTCCTTGCCCAGCTCTCGCTCCAGCGCCTCAGTGAGCGCCACCATGGTCCGCGCACACAGCTCGGCCACGATGTCCGCTCGCTCCACCACCAGACGGCGAGCCGGCTCGCCGATGCTCTCCCAGGTTCGCTTCACCAGTGGATCATGCATCTCACACCTCCGCAAGATCGCGCGCTTACCGCGCCGCCTCCCATTCCGCCACCATCTGCTCCAGCCTGCGCGGCAGATAACGGGGCCGCCGCGGGACCGGGCACACCCGCACGCAGTCTCCCCGCACCGGAGAGTCCGGCCGGCCCTCTCTCCGTCTCCGGCAGATCCGCGGGTCGGTCTTGGCGGGAGTGTCAATGAAGATGCGGCCGCGGTCGTCCCGCTGCACGGAGCGATAGTCCCGCACCTCCGGATCGTCGCGCATGGTGATGCAGCTCACAATGCACGCTTTCAGACACAGCCGGCATTCATCTCGCAGGCAGATGGGTTCGGTCACCAGCGGGTCAGGAGTCAGCTCCGCCTCGGTGACGATGGAGTTGAACCTCTGCCTCGGCCCGAACTCACGCGTGAGCACGAGGTTGTTGTACCCGAACTCGCCCAGCCCCGCCCGCGTGGCGGCGTGCCGATGAGAGAATGGCCCGGAGGTGTAGTGGAAGGGTGGGGCGTCCGGGTGGCTCTCCCAGATCTGGAGATCGCTCATCCCCGCCACGTGCGGGTGGATTCCGGTGGTGGGGAAGATCATGGTGTCGAACCCGAGGGCCTGCAGGCGCTGCCCGACGATCTGGGAGATGAACTCCAGCATGTAGTCGTGGACGAGATGCCCGACCTCCTCGTAGACCGCCTCCAGGTACTCGTACTTCACGTGCGGCGGGACCATCTCCAGGTCCCGGTCGGCAAGCGCGGCGGGCGCATCCACCACCGGATTGAGGACCGGCATGGCGATGGAGATCACCGACCTCGCCTCCGGCACGAAGTCGCGAGGATGGGCGCCTTTGGGCGGCGCATCGCCGAGCGGCGGCAGGGGATCGAACCGTTCCACCGGCGCCACGCCCACCAGCACCGCGCCGTGCTGCCTCGCCAGGGCCTTCACCTCTTGGGTGAGGTCATCAGTGCCGCGCTTGCTCATATCTCCTGCTCCCCGCCGTAGTTGCTGCGCCCTCGGTCCTGGGTTCAGCGCGGAGGGGGGAGGGTCCTGGCGGGTCGCGGTGCGGCGGCGCTAGCCGCCGCCCTGCTGTGTCGGACCCCTGAAGGCCCGCTCCACCGACGGCTGGCGCACGTAGTGAAGAGCCACCGCGGCGAGGACAATGCCCAGGAGTCCACCGAAGATCCCGCCGAAGGCGATCAGAGACCTCTCCACCATCGCCTGACCGGACGCGTAGCGCACGGCGTCCGAGACCGGCAACACGAAGAAGGCCACGATGGTGACCACCAGGCCGATGGCCCCCATCGCGATGTTGTAGACCAGGAGCCAGACGGCTGCGGAATGGGCCCAGCGCTGCAGTCGCAGCAGCCCGGTTCCTGTGAAGATCCAGAAGACGGAAGCGCCCAGGCCCAGCGGCACGCTCAAGATCATCCAACCACGGTACACGGGGTTCTCATTGATCATCCCGAAAGCCGGACTCGTGCGCCAGCCGCCGCTCAACTGCGCGATCGTGAACGGCGTCGCGAGCACCCCCGCGATGCCGGCGATCAGCCCGAGCACCCCCAGCACAGTGACTATCGTGGGGCGGGGCGGCGCCTGCACCCAATGTGCGCTCGGCGGCGCGAACGGCCGCGCCACCTGAGGTGACGACCAGGCCGCCTGAGGCGGTGGGTATTCTGCCGGAGGCGGGAAACCGGCCACTTGAGGCGGCGGGCCGGCCGCCGGCCCTTGGTCAGCCGCGGGTGGGATGGTAGACGGAGCGAACGGCGGCGCCGGACTGACCGGCGCCGCGGGGCCAGGGGGAGGCCCCCACATAGGGTGGATGTCGAAGCCGCAGCGCGCGCAGAACCGCGCCCAATCGGATTGCAGGAAACCGCAGCGGGGGCAGCGGGGCCTGGGGGCCATGCAGGCGATGACGATGAAGGCGATCCATCCCCCCAGCGGGTGGATCCCGAACCACATCCAGTGGGGCGAGATGCCCTTGCGCAGCGCCGACCTGATCCCCAGTAGGATCGGCGTCACCCAGATGGCGATGACGAACACCACCGCGAAAACGGCAGCGAACACCTCGGCAACCGCGTCTTCGTGCATCACAGTCCTCCTGCGCGGGTCAACCGCTTCATCGCACCCATGGTTCGTTTCGGAGCCCCTGGGTCCTCTGAGCAGGGTCAGGTCTCGCGGAAGCAGGCCTCGCCCCAGGCTTCTGCCCAACGATAGGGCAGGGGCGGCCCGAGGGGGCCGCCCCGTTGCGGTGAGCGGGAAGGCACGTGACCGTCCTCCGGCGTATACACGTGTCGTGATTCCTGTGTCTTGCCTCAAGCGTGCCCCTCGGCTGGCAGGGCGAGCGTCTGTCTGCGCCGCGCTCCTGTTCACGCTGTGCCTCCCCTCCTTAGCCGCGCCGGTGACCATCCACGTCGCCCGTCTGCCCCTGAAAGAGAGCCGGGACATTGGCAGTCGGGCGCAGTGGGCGATCGTGGAGCGGTTCATGGAGCTGCACCCGGATATCAAGGTGGAGGGGTTCCAGGGGTTGCAGGTGCCGGGGATGGAGATGGATGTGGGGCCGCTGATGGCGATGGCGGGCGGGGTGGCGCCGGAGGTGCTGTACGTGAACTTCCGCATCTCCGATTCCTACATCCAGCAGCAGTTTCTCTATCCTCTGGACGAGTACGTGGCGGAGTGGGCGAAGGAAGAGGACCTGAGCAAGCGCATCCATCCCGCGGTGTGGCCAGTGATCAAGCGGCCGGGTGCGGATGGCAAGACGCATGTGTGGGCGGTCCCCAACAGCACCTTGGTGATGGCTTTGGTCTACCGCAAGGACCTGTTCCGCGAAGCCGGCCTGGACCCCGACCGGCCGCCGGAGACCTGGGACGAGCTGCTGGAGTACGCTACGCGCCTGACCAAGCCCGAGAGGGGGCAGTACGGGATGGCGCTGTGGGGCGGGCCGGGGGCTTCTTGGTACTTCATCAACTTCCTCTACTCTGCCGGCGGCCAGGCGGTGCGGCAGGATGCGGATGGGCAGTGGCGAGCGTGCTTCAACGACCCCGCAGCGGTGGAGGCGCTGAAGTTCTACCAGAAGCTGAACCGAACCAAGTTCACACGCCAGGGCAAGGAACACCGGGGGGTCGCCTACCGATCGACCGAGATCTACACGAAGTGGAATCTGGGCCAGATCGGGATGGACTTCATGTACCTGTCCGATGACCTGATGACCAATGTCAATCCCAACCTGGTGGGGATCGCGCCCGTGCCGAAGGGGCCGACGGGGGTGCGGGGGAGCGAGCTCAACTGCACCATGTATGGCATCAACGCCACCGTCCAGGACAAGCGGGTGCGGGATGCGGCGTGGGAGTACATCAGGTTTCTCGCCAGCGAAGAGGCGCAGCGCATCAAGGCGAAGATCTATGTGGAGGGGGGATACGCCAAGTTCATCGTCCCCAGATACCTGCGGCAGTTCGGCTACGAGCGCTACCTGAGAGAGGTGCCGCCTGGTTGGGAGGAGACCCTGGAGGAGGCGCTCGCCAATGGCCGGCCGGAGCCGTACGGCCGCAACTGCGAGATGGTGTACACGGAGATGACCCCGCCGCTGGACGCGGTCTCGATCTCCGACCGCACCGACTACCAGGCGCTGCTCGATCAGGCGGTGAAGCACGCCAACGAACGGATGATCGGCATCATCCCACCGGACGTGCAGCGGACCCGTCTGCGTCTGGCCACCGTGGTGGTGATCGCGGTGGCGGTGCTGTTCCTGCTGGTGTTCCGGCAGGTATTTCGTTCTTTCTCCGGCGATATCGCGGCCGAGAAGACGGTGCGGAGGAAGGGGGAGGCGCGCCGGGAGCTGGCGCGGCACTGGCGGGCGTGCTGGCCTGCCTACGCGATCCTGGGGCCGGCGCTGGTGTCAGTTGCGCTGTGGCAGTACTACCCGCTGGCGCGGGGGTCGGTGATGAGCTTCCAGGACTATCGCTTGGTTGCACCCAGCAAGTGGGTGGGCCTGCTCAACTTCAGCCACGTGCTGTTCGAGCCGCGGTTCTGGAGGGCGATGCTCAACAGCGCCACCTACATGGCGCTGGTGCTTGGGTTCGGCTTCTTCGCGCCGATCATCTTGGCGCTCATGCTGCACGAGGTGCCGCGGGGGAAGATCCTCTTCCGCACCATCTACTACCTCCCCGGCGTGACGACGGGCCTGGTGATCATGTTCCTGTGGAAGCAGTTCTACGAACCGTCCGCCGGCGGTCTTCTCAATCGCGTGCTCGCCTTCTTACACCTGCCCGCGCAGACCTGGCTGCTGGACCCGAAGCTGGCGATGATCTCCGTGATCATCCCCATCATCTGGGCGAGCGTCGGGCCGGGGTGCATTATCTACCTGGCGGCGCTGAAGAGCATCCCGGAGGAGTACTACGAGGCCGCCGACCTGGACGGCGCGGGGATCTGGCCCAAGGTGCGGCACATCACCATCCCCTACCTGAAGCCGCTGATCATCATCAACTTCGTGGGCGCGTTCGTGGGCGCGTTCCGCTCCTTCGACTTCATCTTCGCCATGACCGGAGGCGGGCCGCTGTTCTCCACCCATGTGGTGGGGCTGGAGATCTGGTACAACGCCTTCCTCTACCTGAACTTCGGCTATGCGGTGGCGGCGGCGTGGATCCTGGGGTCGCTGCTGGTGGGGTTCACGCTGTGGCAGTTGCGCATTCTCTCTCGCATTCAGTTCAAGACGGCGGAGGCCTAGAGCGTGCCCATCATCTCCACAGTGGGGCGGAAGCAGCCCAAGATGAGGGCCTTCATCGCCCTCCTCTACCTGCTGCTCTGCCTGGGCGCGGTGACCATGGTCTACCCGTTCCTGCTGATGATCTCGCTCTCGTTCACCAGTCCGGTGGACCAGCACGAGTTCACGATCATGCCGCGCTACTGGCGGGACGACGCGGCGCTGTTTCGCAAGTACCTGGAGTCGAAGTACGACGAGGACATCAACTACTTCAACCGGTTCCTGGTTCGCGATGACGCCAGATTCGAGGATCTGCGGCCGCCCGTGGTGAACCGGGCGGCGGTGGGGGACTGGCAGGAGTTCGCCAAGACGCTGCCACCCGAGCACCTCAACCTGGCTCACCAGGGGAGTGTGTCCAGGATCACGCCGGAGTCTCTGCGCAAGTACCGCACCTTCCTGCTGAAACGCTTCGGGGGCCGCCTGGAGGCCCTAAACCTCGCCTACCACGAGATGAACACCGGCTGGAGCGACACCAACATCACCTACCCCTCAGACCACTGGGAGGACCGGCAGACGCGCCCGCTCGCCACCCGGAAGTACCAGGACTTCGTTCAGTTCAAGACCTCCCTGCCGGCCCGCTACCGCATCCCGGTGAGCATGGATGGGATGTGGTGGGACTGGCTGCGGAGCCAGTACGGCAAGGAACTGGAGACGCTGAGCCAGCGGCACGCGATCGCCTATCAGACTGCTGCCGATGTCCACCTGCCCGACCGGCTTCCTGCCGGCCGCAACCTGGCGGAGGACTGGACCACCTTTGTGCGCAAGGAGTGCCCGCTTCACTACATCACCCTTGGCCCACAGGCCGCTCCCGCCTTCCGGGAGATGCTGCGCCAGCGGTACGGCGTCATCGCCGAGTTCAACCGCGTGCGCGGCACGAGCTACCGCGACTGGTCCGAGGTAACCATGTCCACCTCCGTGCCCAGCGATGATGCGGCCCGCCTCGACTGGTCGGACTTCGTCTCCGGTTCCGCGCCGGCGGAGTACATTAGACTGGACACGCCCGAGTGGCGCTACCGCGAGTGGCTGCGCGGGAGGTATGGGGATATCGGGGGGCTCAACCGCGCCTACGGCACGGCCTTCACGGCCTTCAGCAACATCACGCCGCCGCGGTTCGAGAGCGACTGGGCGGAGGTGCTGGCGGATCGCAAGGCGATCCGCCGGGAGTTCGTCGTGCGCAACTACCGCGAGGTCGCGGAGTACATTCTGCTCCACGGCCGGGCGGTGTGGAACACGGTGGTGCTGGTGGTGGGGCTGCTGGTCGTGACGCTGATCGTCAACCCGCTGGCCGCCTATGCGCTGTCTCGCTACCGGTTGCCGGGGACCTACAAGATATTGCTGTTCTTGTTGGCAACCATGGCCTTCCCGGCCGAGGTGACCATGATTCCCGGGTTCCTGCTGCTCAAGTCGGCGCACCTGCTCAACACCTACTGGGCGCTGATCCTGCCGACCATGGCGAGCGGCTATTCCATCTTTCTGCTCAAGGGCTTCTTCGACAGCCTGCCGCGGGAGCTGTACGAGGCGGCGATGCTGGACGGGGCGCGGGAGGCCACCATGTTCACCCGCATTACCGTGCCGCTCTCGAAACCGGTGCTGGCGGTGATCGCCCTGGGGACCTTCACCTTCGCCTACGGCTCATTCATGTGGGCCTTCCTGGTGTGCCAGGACCAGAGGATGTGGACGCTGATGGTGTGGCTGTTCCAGATGCAGATCTGGGCGCCCCAGTTCATGATCATGGCCGCGCTGGTGCTCGCCGCCATCCCCACTCTGCTGGTGTTCATCTTCTGCCAGAACATCATCATGCGCGGCATCATCCTGCCGGTGGAGAAGTAGGTGTGGAGGGCCTGGCGACTGAGCGCCCCGAGCTGAAAGGAGAGGATTGGCGATGGGAACCAGCTTACCCGGCAAGGTCAGTACGCACCGCGTCGCCGTTAGGCGGGTGGGTGCGGTCTTGATCCTCACGGGGGTCCTCCTTTGGGGCCTCCTCTTCCTCGCGGGTTGGGGGCCCGTATTCACGTACATCAACCAACCGCGCGCTGAGGACGAGATGATGACGCAGATGGACGAAGGCCCGGGGCCGACGCCAGACATGAGCTGGGAGGACGTCCGTTCTCTGCCGAGGGAGGAGCAGATTCGGATCGGTCTGGAGTGGATGCGCAGGCGGTATGGCAACCCGCAGTGGGTGTGGGGCAAGTTCGAGATCTTCGCCGGCCTCGCCCTCGTCGGGCTAGGGGCTTTCCTTGTGCGGCGCTCAACTGGCAGTAAGGGAGCTCCGCACAATGCCTGAGAGCCCTCGCAGATCCATAGGCATTATGGTCATAGGGTTGACCTGCCCTCAGCAGTGATACCACTCGGTGTGCTGGGCCGACAGTCAGTTGGGGGCCACCCCGTCGCTTCGGGCGCTGGCCGTCCCTCCTCTACTCCTCTCGCGCCCCCTCCATCCTCAACCCACCCCGCGTCACCATCACCACCGCGGCCGCCGCCCAGCAGCAGAGCGAGATCAGAAACACCCCCCGCGTGCCGATGAAGGACACGTTGGCGAGGGCGGCGCCGATGAAGGGCGCGGGGATGCCGCGGCACGCCTGCAGAAACGCGAACACGCTGGCATAGGCGGCGGCATGGTCGCGCTTGCCGAACCGCATCGCCGCGTTGATGTACCCCAGGTCGCCGCCCGACCAGGCGAGGCCGGTGGCGGCGGCGGCGATCAGCAACACCGGCACGCTGTGCGCAAAGTAGTACGTGATGGCGTAGATCGCGATCACCCCGTACACCGACAGCATCATCCGAAACGGCCCATGCCTGTCCAGGAAGCGGCCCCAGTAGAGGTAGCCGATCATGCTGAAGGCCGCGGAGGTGGTCGCCAGATATCCAACCCACTGCGGCGTGATGTGCAGCTCGTCCACCTGGATCAGGGGGACCAGGGGGCCGGTGATGAGATTGCCGAACCCATAAAGGTAGAAGCAAGTGGCGTAGAGCCGAAAGGCCGGGTCCTGCTTCATCACTTTGAAGGCGTCCCACAGCCGCGCCTCCGCGGGGGCCGGCTCCTCCGGCGCGGCGGGCACGCCGATGCGGGCGAAGGCGGCGACGCTCACCAGCCCGAGCACGGTAGCTGCCGGAAACACCCACCGGTAGCTCACATGGGCCAGCACCTGACCCGCCACCATCGCCCCGACCATCGCGCCGGCCACCACCAGCACCCGCACCAGGCCCATGAGATAGCCGCGCCGCTCCACAGGGTAGGCGTCCCGTATCACCGCCGCGTAGGGTGGGCCTCCCAGCGCCGCGATCGCCTGGGCGATGAAGGTGATGGCGATAAAGATGGGCGCCGTCACCGCCAGCGCCATGAGCAGCAGGCAGGCGCGCCCGATCGCGAACGGCCACACTGCGTAGGGCAGCTTTGCCCGGTTGCGCGAGTGATGTGCGAGCACCGGGCTGAACAGGTTCCCTATCGAGCCCGACACCCCGAACAGCCCGATCGCGTAGGCGGAGGCGTGCAGCTTCTCTCTGGCGATGACCCCTAGGAACGGGAACATCCCTCCGGAGAACAGCCCCACCAGCAACCCGGCGAGCGCGTCCCACCTGAACGGCCGCCGGGAGGACGACGGTATGCCATTGAGCAGCCTGCGCGCAGACTCCATGCGGCCCACCCCGGCTCTTGACTCATGCTAATGGCGGAGTCGCCAACACGGGTGGCTGCGGCGCCTCCCCGCGCCGTTTCCTGCATCACCGCCATTCCGGCGATGCAGGAAACGCTTTACTGTTTGGCGCGACCAGCTTCTATGCCTGCAAGTCCGCGAACAATGCCGTGGACAGATACCTCTCCCCAGTGCTCGGATGGACTGTCACGATGGTCTTGCCGGCGTTTTCCGGCCGCTTCGCCACCTGCACCGCGGCCCAGGTGTTGGCCCCGGAGGAGATGCCGCAGAGGATGCCTTCCTCGCGGACCAGGCGGCGGGCCATCGCCATCGCGTCCTCGTCCTTGACGGTGATGATCTCATCAACCAGACTCAGATCGAGCACCTCCGGCTTGAACCCGGCGCCGATGCCCTGGATCTTGTGCGGGCCGGGTTGCCCGCCCGAGAGTACCGGAGACGCGGCCGGCTCTACCGCAACCACCTTGAGATTGGGCAGGCGGGGCTTGAGGGCCTGCCCCACTCCGGTGATCGTGCCGCCGGTGCCCACACCTGCTACGAAGAAGTCGAGCTTGCCATCGGTATCACGCCATATCTCCTCCGCGGTGGTCTCCCGGTGCGCCTGCGGGTTGGCGGGGTTCTCGAACTGCTGGGGCATGAAGGCATCGGGGAGGTCCTTCACCAACTCCTCCGCCTTGGCGATGGCGCCTTTCATCCCCTGGGCGCCTGGGGTGAGCACCAACTCGGCCCCGAAGGCGCGCAGGAGCAGCCTGCGCTCCGTGCTCATGGTCTCGGGCATGGTGAGGATAAGCCGATAGCCCCGCGCCGCGGCGGCCATCGCCAGGGCGATGCCGGTGTTCCCGCTGGTGGGCTCGATGAGCACGCTTCGGCCGGGCGCGATCTTGCCCTGGCGTTCGGCGGCCCGGATCATCGCCCATCCGATACGGTCCTTCACGCTGCCCGCAGGGTTGTAGAACTCCAGCTTCGCCAGCACCCGCGCACCAGCGCCATCAATCACCTTGTTCAGTTGTACCAGAGGCGTGTTCCCAATGAGATCGAGGATGGTGTTCCCTATGCCCGCCACGCGCCACCTCCCGCGCTCGTCCGGCGCTCCCGCGCCGAGTGGAGATCTCCGAGCAGTTGACTGTAACACAGGCCTTGCGCCCGCGCAACCGCGGCCGGCGGAGGTGATGTCTGACACCCCGCTGGGTGGGGTGTCAGGGCAGCGCCTGACCCCCCGGGAGCCCCCGGACGGGCTCCTCCACGGGCAACTCGCCCTGGGTCCAGCGGGTGTCGGGAGGTGGGTGTTCCGGCCTGCTGAGTCTCGCCACAGCCGGCAATGGCGACATCCGGCGAGACCTGACTGGAAGAGAGCAGTGGGGCGCTTCCTATCTTGCCGGTACAACGGGAAGGCGGGACACGGGGCAGTGAGCCATCTTAGAGCGCTTCTGTGGACAACTGCCCGTTCAGGACCCCGAGGGCCTGCCCTGCTCGCCCCGAGCATAGTCGAGGGGAGCGGAGCCTGCCCTGAGCCTGCCGAATGGGTCGAAGGGTCCGCTAACCCCTGGCCGGGCTGGCGGCCACCCCCCGGCCTCTGCGGCCCGCCAGCAGGGGCTTTCGGGGCAAAAAGGAGACTTCTGCTTGACTCGGGGCCCGAGATGTGCTAGAGTTACCTGGCTAAGTCTAGGCAGCACCTGGGGAGGTGACCTGACAAAGGCGGGCGGCGATTCCCGATGTCGGTCGTGGGTCCGCGGTGGCGAACGCAGTCATCGAACCATCTCTGTGGTTCATATCCGACGCCACCGTACTCCTCGACACTACGGCTCGGGTGGGCCGTCGTCTCGCGATTCTGACGCAGGGCAGCGCGCTCGGCTTCGGCTCCCGTGAAGGCTGGCCTCCGAACTAGGCAGATAGTTCATCTTTATCCGAGTAGTGCACTCTGAGACAGTCTTCACGGCCGGGACTGATGTGGTCCATCGGACCAAGTCCCGTCGGTTGTGGGATTAGGTACACAACGGAAGGGCCAGGGGCCCGCCGAGACCGCTCGCGGACAGAGACGCGAGGTCGAGAGGAGGTGATGAGCCGAGGAGTGTCGTGACGTTTCGTTGGTGGCGTTCCTTCACCTCTGGAACGTCGAAGTTGTATCACATTCGCAGAGCTCTGTGTTGAAGCTGTATTTGCCACCCTGTCAAGGAGGCGAGGTATGTCGAAAATGAAGTACGTGTGGGCCGCAGTGTTGGTAGCACTGTGTGTCAGCCTGTCTGGGGCGGCCCTCGCGGCGGACGGATGGACGGTAACAGCCCAGGACCTGCCGACGGCAATCGAATGGGATGCCTCGGTAGCGGCCTCGGTAGATGCCGATAACACCGGAGACACCGATTGGACAGAGCCCGAGTTTGAGCTCGTCTCGGTAGACGGGCCCACGACCACTGCGGTACCAGTAAACCGCTGGGGCCTGGAGAGTGTTCCGGTGGAGGGTGTTACTGTCGCGCCCGACGGTTCCTACCTGTTCGAGTTCGACGTGGTAGGGCCACCCATTACCACCATGCTGTATGCTACACCGCTGACGCCGACTACGGTTGCAGCCTGGGACACTCTGGACTGCAACTGGATTCTGGCGGACAGCGACATGCTGATCACGACGGACATCGCCCCGACTGCCACCGTGGTGGGCCGGTTCTTTGACTGCCAGCCCGGCACCGATGGCGCCTGGGCGCGATTCTGGGTCGAGGAGTGCGCCGGCCGGGTTCCGCTGATAGTGGCGGGCTTCGGAGGCAACGACTATCGGCCCACGCTGACGGTGACGCGCGACCAGATGGCGGTGTACATGGCGCGTGCGCTGAACCTGCCGACGGCGGCCTACGAGGGCATCTTCCCGGCTGACGTGCTGGTAAGCCAGTGGGCCTGGCCTTGGATTGAGGCGCTGCAGCGAGCTGGCATCGTGCAGGGCTTCGATGCCACACACTATGGACCCGGCCTCACCGTCAACCGAGACGCGATGGCGGTGTACGTCGCGCGCGGGATGGAAGGCGGCATCGTCGTGCCTAGCGGCCCGGCGACGGCGACCTTCGATGATGTGCCGGTCGGCTTCTGGGCCTACGACGAGATCGAGTACTGTGTTACCTACCACGTGGTGGCCGGCTATACCCCGACTAGCTACATGCCGGCCTGGCCGGTGACCCGTGACCAGATGACGGTGTTCGTGTACCGGGGCTTCATCATGCCCACTGGCACCGCCGTGTTGCTGGGCGGACCGGCGATCACCGCAGTGGATCCGGGTGCTGCCAGCTACGACGGTTGGACCAGCAGTGCGAGCGGCCCTGACGATGATCCGGGCTATGCCTACGTGATCCTGGATGCGGCTCGGCTGGACACGGACATGGCTGACTTGGACGTGACCTTCGAGCTGATCGGGCCTGAGTCGCCGACTCCGACCGCGACCGCCACCTTGGACGCGGTTGACATCCAGGCCGCCATAGATGCGGTAGACACCAGTGGTGGTGTGCCGTATCTGACGATCTCCTGGGACATTCCAGCTGGTCTCGCCACTGGTGACTACACGCTGGTGGTGACCATTGGCGGCAATGTCGTGGCACGCCAGCCGGCGTTCACCATCGAGCCGGGCTAGCCTGGAGAAGAGGCTATCGCGCTGAGCGGCCCTCAAGCCCCCAGCGCTCGAGAGTGGCTCGCCCGCCGAGCAGTCGGCGGGCGAGCCCGCGTGTGGGTGCCCTGCCGCGCCTTGACAAGCGCAGATCGCCCTGGCTATCATACACGCACAGTGCGGCGATGCCGCACCCACGGCCTTTCTCGCCCGCCGCGGCGGGCGAGGTGGCGAGCACTGCGCGCGTTTAGCCGGCGAGGCGGCGCCTCCGTGCGCCCCGGCGGTAGTGCTGTGGGCGAGTGGCGGAACTGGTAGACGCGCAGGACTTAGAATCCTGTGGCGAAAGCCGTGGGAGTTCGAGTCTCCCCTCGCCCAGTGAGGCCCGGGCGTGGGGGTAGGTGAACGGCGGGCGGGAGTAGCTCAGTGGTAGAGCGTCACCTTGCCAAGGTGAGGGTCGAGGGTTCAAGTCCCTTCTCCCGCTCCAGGTCCAGGGGCCGTGCATCTCAGCCAGGGAGGCAGCGCAGCTGCGCTCCGCGGTACATGAGTCTCGGCCGCCCGGTTCAGCCCGAGCGTTCTCTGTGTGGGGAGAGATGCGTCTTCCCGCGGCCCAGGAGCCGCGCGTTCACGGCTTACTGAGTCTCGCCGAATAGAGTGACGGCGAGACTCAGATGGCTAAGTCCCCAAAAGGGGACCGCCATGGCGGCCCGCCCTTGGCGGGCCTAGCCACACAGTGGCTCCAGAGCGTGCTTGACCATCATCCAATTCTGCGAACAGCAATAATGGCGAAGGAGTAGCAGGTGTCTGCACCATCCGGCCCTCAGTTGGAGGTCGAGTTCGAGACCAAGGAGCTTGGCGGCGGCGAGGTGGAGCTGGACGTGCGCGTCTCGCCCGACCATGTGAACCCGATCCGGGAGCGGCTCATCTCCACCTTCACGCGCCGCCTCAACCTGCCTGGGTTCCGCAAGGGCAAGGCGCCCCGCGCGCTGGTGGAACGGCAGCTAGACCAGGAGAGGCTCAAGGAGGAGATCGTGGATGATCTCCTCGAGCTGGCCTACGAGCAGGCCCTGGAGAAGGCGGGTATCAAGGCGGTGGGTCGGGCGCGCCTGGCGGACGCTGAAATCAGCGATGACGGAGAGTTCACCTTCAAAGCGACCGTCACCAGGCGGCCGGAGATCACGCTGGGCGGGTATCAGGGTCTGCAGGTGACCAGGCGCATCACCCGGGTCACCGACGCGGAGGTGGAGGCGGAGCTCGGGCGGCTGCGGTCGCGTTATGCCAAGTTCGTTGACCTGCCCGCCGACGAGGTAATCGAGAAGGGGGATCTGGTGCTGGTTGACTACGAGGGAAGCGTGGAGGGGGAAAGAGTGGAGCAGGCGAGCGCTTCCGGCTATCCACTGGAGGTGGGAGTGGATGAGTTGTTCCCCGAGCTCAACCAGGCGCTGCTGGGAGCGCGCGTCGGCGAAGAGAAGGAGATCACCACGGCCAGCGCTCCCGAGCACTTCGGCCCCGAGCACGCCGGGAAGCCGGTGGTGTACCAGGTGAAGGCGGCCAGCGCGCGGCGGAGGCAGTTCCCGGACCTGGACGACGCCTTCGCGAAGCAAGTCTCCGACCTGGAGACGATGGAGGCGCTGCGCCAGCGGATTCGCGACAATCTGGAGGTGATCGGCCGCGCCATCGCCGAGGATGGGGTGCGCAATGACCTCACCCGGCAGGTCTGCGAGGCCGCCCGGCTGGACATCCCACCCGCCCTCGTGTCTCGCGCCATGGACCGGCGAGTGGCGGAGATAGAGGAAGAGCTAACGCGGCGCGGCCTCTCCCTCGCCCAGCACCTGAACCGGCTCGGGCGTTCCCTCGAGGACTGGCGTGCGGACCTGGAAGTCGAGGTGCGAGACGACGTCCGGCGGGCGCTGGTGTTGGATGAGATCGGGGTGCGGGAGAAGGTCGAGGTGAATGATGAGGACATCCACCAGGAGGTCCACCGGCTCGCCGAGCGCGATAGCGTGCCCGAGGACCGGATCCAGAAGCAGCTCGCCGACTCGGAGCAGTTCAACAGCCTCGCCATCCGGCTCTACCATCGCAAGGTGGTGCAGTTCCTGGTGGACCACGCGGAGGTTACGGAAGAGGTGGCTGAACCGGGCGGCGATGAGCCGCCTGGCGTTGGCTCAGGAGAAGAGCAGGCGCAAGATAGCTAAGCAATTCGGGCTTCCTGTCGGTTGACTACCACCGAGGCAAGGGAGGCTGAGATGAGAGCGGTGCGCTGTGTGGCGGTGTGGTTGGTCGTTGGCCTGCTGCTGGCTGCGGCGCCGACGTGGTCCGCGGAAGGTGACATCGCCTTCGAGATGATCAAGCTCAAGCACCTGTCGGCTGGAGAGGTGGCGCCGGTGCTCGGGGGAGGCTTTCAGTTCATCGGGCGGCAGGCCGATCGAGTTGCCGAGCCGGGGAGTGCCGGCGGATCGCTGGGGAGTTTTCTGCCAGAGGGTGTGAAGCTGATCACCGCAGGCAGCCAGCGCTCCCACTATCTGCTGGTGGCGGGTACGAACGAGAGCGTGGCGGAATTGCGGGGGTTCCTGGCTCTCCTCGATCACCAGGCGCCTATGATTCCCATGACCGTCAGCGTCTACCCAGCGCCCCCCTCGGAGGATTCCGGGTGGCGCAAGCTGGAGGCGACAACTGAGGGGGGCACGGGCCTTACGGTGCGTGTCGCCTACTCGGACAAGGAGGCCGCTGTGCTCTCCTTCCCCAGCGAGGCCAAACCGACTCGTATCAGCCTCGAGCTCGCCAACCTCGCGCAGGAGTTCGTCCCCTTCCCCGTGTACAAGGGATTCCCGCAAGTGCTGATGTCGGTGGTCCCGCGGGTGAATGCCGACGGCACGGTGACGGCCAGTCTGGCGTTCGCTCCGTTCACGGCCGCGGAGAGAGGTGGGATGGAGCGTGTGGTGGAGAGGGCGCGCTCGGCGAGTGCCTACACGCTGAACGTGGCGATTGGGAAGGAGTTCGTGTGCTACCTGACCTGGGCGGAGGGCGGCGCGATCACCGCGGTGATGCAGTTCGACAAGCCCGTGGAGCAGGCTGACTAGCTCGCGCTGGGAGGCGTGATGCACTTCCGACGCTACGAGCGAGAGCGAGATCGCGAGGCCGTCCGCCGCATCTGGCGGGAAGTGGGATGGCTGCCGGCCGCTCCGGGGAAGGAGGGCCGTGAGGAGGCCTGCGACCTGATGTTCGGGAGCGGGATCTCCTGGGTGGCCGAGCTGGACGGACAGCCGGAGTGTGCGGTGGGGACGGCGATGGGAGGGGTGCGCCACCTGCAGGACGATCTGCCTCTCACCGTCCTCACCAGCGTCGCCACCAGCCGTATCGCCCGCAAGCAGGGCCTTCCCAGGAGGCTGATGGCGCAGGCGCTAGCGGACAACGCGGAGGCCGGCGCTTTGGTCGCCGCGCTGGGCATGTTCGAGCAGGGCTACTACAACCGGGTGGGCTTCGGCACTGGGAGCTATGAGCACGAGGTCGCGTTCGACCCGGCGTCGCTGAAGGTGAAGGCGAGCCCCCGCGTGCCGCGTCGGATGACCGCCGACGACTGGCAGGCCGCCCACGCAGCCAGGCTAACGCGCGCGGGAGGCCACGGCCGCAGTTGCCTCGCCTCACCCGGGATGACCAGGGCCAACATGCTCCTGTCAGCGAACGGCTTCGGGCTGGGCTACCACGACGTAGCTGAGGGCGGCTTCTCACATTATCTCTGGTGTGAGACTGAGCACGTCGAGCGCGGCCCGTACACTGTATGCTGGATGGCGTATCAGCGCGGGGACCAGTTCCTGGAACTGATGGCGCTGCTCAAGTCCCTCGGGGACCAGGTGCACCTTGTCAAGATGGGGGAGCCGCCATCCATCCAGATGCAGGACCTGCTGGACAAGCCGTTCACACGCCAAGAGACCACCGAGAGATCGGAGTTCGAGGCGAGCATCAGAGCCTACGCTTGGTGGCAGATGCGCATCCTGGACCTGGCCGGCTGCTTGGCTGGCACCCATCTGCCGTGGGGGGAAGTGCGGTTCAACCTGTCTCTCACTGATCCGGTGGAGCGATACGTGGAGGGCGAGTCGCGGTGGCGCGGGTGCGGCGGGGACTACGTCGTCACGCTCGGGCCAGAGTCCAGCGCCGTCGCGGGAAGCGATCCCTCCCTTCCCACACTCACCACCACCGTAAACGCGTTCACCCGCCTGTGGCTGGGGGTGCTTCCGGCCGGCAGCCTGGCGGTGACCGATGAGCTGAGCGCACCCCCGGACCTGCTCCGCAAGGTGGACGAGGTATTGAGGCTGCCGACGCCGAGGCCGGATTGGGGATTCTGATCGGCCTGACCTTACACGATCTCCACGATCTCGTCATCTGCGGCCGCCAACCAGTCCTCCACCTGTCCTACCACCTGACGCTTAGCTGTCTCCTGGCCGCGCAGGGTCTGTTCCAGGTCGGCGAGCGCACGGCGCTTCGCCTTCGGCTGGCCGAGCTGGTGGCGGATCCACAGGACGACGTCATCGGCGAGGGCAGTGGCAACCTGTCCGGCGGGCGCAGGCACGCCCGCCCTACAACAGGCCGCCTCCAGCAGCTTCGCCATTACCTCCCTCACGCTTTCCTCCCCACACCCCTCCAACCTTCTCCGCAGCAGCCCCTCGTGTTCTCTCAGCTCAGCGGTCTGCTTCGTGAGAAGCTCGCCAACGCGGGCCTCGCTCTCATCGGCATCTGGCAGCGGCAACTCCTCTCCCAATTGCAGCGCGCAAGACGGGCACACCACACTTCCCTCAGGCAGCGGATCGCCCACCAGGCAGCGCCGGGCGAGCGCGCCGGCTAGCGCGGCGTCCAACACGCTCACCTCGTCGGTGCGGAGGCCCGCGGCGCCGAGGCGGCGCGCCGCCTCCATGGTGTCCGACTGGCGGAGGCGCGCCAAGGGGCCGAACCGATGGGCTGCGTGGACCTGTCCGTGCCAGGCGAGGTAGTGCTTGCGGTAGGCCTCGAGGAAGCGCCGCGCGGTGGCGCAGACCGAACCAGTGTCAGCGATCAGCTTCTCGGGGGAAAAGAAGGCGTCGGTTGCCTCCTGCCGCTGCCGGGCGAGGAGCGAGCCGCCGGGACACCTGACACGGGAGTCGGTGAGCGAGCCAGACAACGCCGCGGCCTCCTGCAGTCCCTGCTCCAGGAACAGCTCGCACGCGCGCCAGGTGGCGAGTTGCCTGGCCGACTCCTCCACGCCGCCGGGCAGTCTGGAGATCGGCTTCACCAGATCGGCCAGGCCTTGCCGCGAGGTGTGCGTTCCGTCCACCGCCTCCGCCACCGCTTCCGCGCGCGCCAGCGCGGAGGCGGCGAACGACCAACTCTCAGGGGGATGGCCGAACGTCTCGGCGGCGCGGGCGATGGCGGCGCGGCGGTCGGCGGCCGCGCCCGTGAGCCGGCGCGCCCAGGCGAGCAGGTCGCCCCAGGCCCGCTCCTGGGTCGGCAGGTCCCACGCGGGCGCCTCTGCGCCGGTGGCGGCCGACCAGAGGCAGGAGGCGGCGTGCGCCGCCGCGCCGGTGAGGGGCCGGCCTCTCATCACGTAGGGGAGGTTGTCGGCGAGCGGCGCGGCGATGGCATCCAGACGGGTCGGCTGCAGGAAGGCATCGAGGGCCACCAGATGGCCGGTGCGGATCAGCGCGGCAATCAGCAGCTCGCTCTGCTCCCTGATCAGGCCCCACTCGCTCTTCGCCAGCTTGCCGGCGAGATCGAGAAAGCGAATGGCGTGTTCGGGAGCGACCTCCTCTCTCTCGGAGGCCGGGGGAGCGGCGGCGATAGCCGCGGTCACCAGCTCGGCGTTATTGAGCGCGAGCCGAGGCTCCCGCCCGTCCCCCTCCACCAGCCCCAGCGGCGCGGCGTAGGCCCGCAGGTGTGCTTCGAGCGCCGAGGCCGGCGGCAGAGAGGCCTGGCCGGGGCGGATGAACTGGTCAATGATCTGGTTGGTCTGCGCTCTTCCGGCGAGCTTCCTCTCCGGCGCCACGGACGGGAACCTGGGAAAGAGGTAGCGAAAGGCTCCGGAGAAAGCGGCGGCGAGGACCTCCTCCCATTGCCCCGCCATGCCCCCCAGCCGCTCGGGCTCGACGGCGAGCGCTCCCTTGAGATCCACGATGCGGCCGCGGTAGTAGGCGCGCGGCACGATCTGCCGGGTGAACGCCTCCGACTCCAGCCAGCGCTCTCGCAGCTTCTGGCGGAGCTCCGCCTCCCGGCGCCCGGCGAAGGTGCGATCGGCCACCATGCGGGCGAGGGCCGCGTGCTCCGCGAGCTGCAGCCACTCATCCTCCGTGAGAGAGGCCGGGAACCAGCCCAGCACGGCGGGAGCGAATCGCTCGCCCAAACCGACGCCGATCGTCTGCCAGTGCTTCTCCTGGCCGCTCGTGTCTGTGGCTGGCATGGCTACGAACAGGCGGCCGTCATCCCTGGTCTCGGGGGAGGCGAGGAGGCCGAGCAGGTTGCCGACCTCGGAGGAGGTGAGGCCCTCGACATCGCGGCAGACTGCGGAGACCAGTCGCCTTGCGTTCCACCAATCAACGGCAAAGCCGCGCGGCTCCTCCAGCCCGGCGAGCGGAAACCCCGGCTCGTGGCAGGCGGCCAGCGCGGCCCGCGCCACCCGCGGATCCGCATCCCGGAACTCGCCCACCAGCTCATTGATCCGCTGTCTGATGCGCTCGGAGGCGTCGGAGGATACGTCCACGAAGTAGGCATGGGCCTGATCCCGCTCCGACCAGGACCGCTCGACATAGGCGCCCCAGCGGTAGAGCGCACCCAGAGCCTCCTCCACCGCTTCGGGCTCTCGCCACAGAGAGTCCTCCCGACATCCCACCAGGCTGCTGCGGATCTCCACTGGGGTCCATCTCAGTCCGGCAAGGCTGAGGAGCAGGAGGGTCTTCATCACCGAGAGGAGCTGCGGCTCACGGCCCGGGAGGATGCGCGCCGCGTTTGCCTCCACCAGTTCATGGGCATGGAGGTGGCGCTGTCCGGCGGGGGAGTCTGCGGTCTCGTCTCGGACCAAGTCAAAGGCGGCATCCGGCGTGAGCAGACGACTGGCCGGTAGCTCGAGCCAGCCCCGCTCATGGGCGGCCTCCTGAAGCATCCTGATGATGCTGCGGGTCCGCGAGAGGTGCGCCTCGGCGGCGCGCTGGAGCGCGGAGAGGCAGAGCGGGTTGAGGGGGTAGGTCCGCTCGATCTCCTCGGGCGTGAAGCAGGCATCCTCGCCCAGCTGTGCGTGGAGCCGGCTGGCACAAGCGTGGAGCCCGTCTCCATCCCGCTTCTGGGCCAAGCGGTGCTCCACTATCCAGCCCAGCTCGGACAGATCCAGAGTGAAGGGCGGGCGAAAGCGATCTCGCATCTGGCGGAGGGTGCGCCGGTCAATGTCGCCCACCTCCTCCAGCCCGCGCTGAGTGACGCAGACCAGCCAGCAGCGCTCGGCCCCACTCCGCTGAGCCAGGTACTGCAGGAAGGAGGCGTCTGCATTGAGGGAGGGCAGGTCCTTTCCTGCAAGGAACATGCTCAGCTCATCCAACAGCAGCACCGGTCCGTCAATGTCATGTTGTTCCAGCGCCCGGCGCAGCGCGCCCCAGGCTTCGGCGCGAGACCGGCGCCAGTCGAGGGGGAAGCCTGACTGCTCGATGAAGGTCAGTGCGACCCGCGCGGCCTGCTCGGGCGAATCCTCGCGCAGCGACCTCCATGGCGTGCCGGTCTCGGCCTGCGCCGTCTCCTGCAATTCGGGGGCAGCTTGTGGAACTACATAGCGGTCTACAAGGTCGAGGAGGTGCGACTCCTCGGTGAGGGCGACGCGGATGCCGTGGCGACGGGCCAGCTCCTTCTCAAGCGCGGACAGCACGATGTGTTCCAGGGAGTGGGTGCGGGGCGGGTACTCGTCAAGCGGGACCGCGACCAGCAGTCTGGGCCGGGTGAAGCTGGCGGAGGTGTGCTGATACTCCGGGTGTGCGCGCAGAAATACCGGCCAGGCCTCCGCCGGGTGGCCGCAGAGAAGCGCCAGTGCGGCCAGCAGGTGGGACTTGCCGGAACCGTACACGCCCTGCACGATGAAGGCGTCGCCGCGGCGCTCCGGTCTGCCCAGGGAGCGGAGGAGGGCGTCGAAGGCGGCCTTGGTGTCGGGGTCTCCGAGGTGGTAGCCGACAAGCAAGTCCGCAAGTTGAGGACTGCCGTCCTCTCCTGCGGACAGTCTGCCCCTGAGCGCCTCCAGGTCCGCCAGCGACACCACCGCGGGCGCGCGGGAGATGGAGACCAGGTCGCCGACGGTGAGGCTACCCTCCGGTTTGCCCCTGTCCTCGCCCATGGGAACGGATGTTCGACAGGGGGGCTCGAACTCCTTCTCCTCCCGGCAGGGCGGGTACGAAATGCGGAGGCGGATCTATAGCGCGTCGCACATCGAAGTAACGCTTCGAGTGGGCTGTAGGGCTCTACAGCCTGGTCTATCCGAGTGTCGCCGTTACTTCTTTCGGCGACACTCGGTAGAGCCTTGCCAGCACCTGTTCGGCCAGAGCTCGTCTCCGCCCGGCGTAGGCGTCGCCCCCCGCGGCGCGGCGGAGGTATCTCTCGCACACCGGGGCCGCGTGTCTCAACTCCCGCGAGGCTCCCGGCAGTTCGACACCGCTCAACGCCAGCACAGTGTACCAGAACGGGAACGGTCGCCACTTGCCGTCGCCGGTGCGGGATTGCCTGAGATCCCTCATCCCTAGCGCCAGGCGCTCTTCTGCATTCTCCAGCCCTCCCACCGTCAGTGTCCGCCAGTAGGCGGCCGAGCAGATGCCACAGCAGTAGCGGCCGACCTGGTGTCCGCTCGCCTCGGCGTCGCGCAGGCGCGCGTTCATGCCCTCCTGGGCACGCGCCAGCGCCGCCTTCACCGCCCGGTCGGAGACATCCAGCAGGATCAGCGCCCGGATCGCTTCCTCGCCCAGGATGTGCGCGGTTCCCGCGCGCGTGCTGAGGCGCTCGCCGGTGAAGACGCGGATGCCGCTGGCGAAGTCCGCCTCCGTCGGTGCGAACATGCTGGCGTACGATCCCGGCATTCCCTGGCGGCGCGCGATCCACCGCGCCGCGGCCAGACGATCGGCCTTTGTGAGCGTGCGAGCGAAGAAGAGCGCGTCGTTCACTGCGTCCAGAGTGCGGCCGAGGCTACGAGGATAAGTCAGGGTCATGCTTGCTTTCCTCCATCAGCTTGTTCCAGACTCTCTTCACCTGGCGCGCCACGGCGTCGTTGGAGTCAATGACGGTGACGCCGGGTCCCACGGTCTGCTCGATCTCACGCTTGACCAGAGTATAGTGTGTGCAGCCCAGCACCACCACGTCAATGCCGAGGTGCCGATACTGTCGCCACTTCTCCGCCACGAGGCTGCGGGCCTCGTCGAGGCGCCCCCACTCAATCGCCTCCGCCAGGTGCTCGAACACGACCTTGTGGACGGTGACTCCCTGGCAGAACCTCTCGATCAGGTCGTCGAGCGCGGCGCTGCTGGAGGTGAGGGCGGTGCCGAAGACGGCGATCTGCTTCGTCTTCGTCATCGCCGCGGCGGGTTTGACGGCGGGCACAACGCCGACAAAGGGGACCTGGTACTTCCTGCGTAAGTGGGCGAGGGAGACCACCGAGGCGGAGTTGCAGGCGAGCACGATCAGCTTCGCTCCCTTCGCCACCAGCAGCCCGCCGTTCTCGTCAATGATGCGGACCACTTCCTCGGGTGACCTGTCGCCATAGGGGAAGTGCTCGCTGTCCCTATAGTAGTACACCTCCACGCCGGGAAGTAGCTTCCTCACTTCCTCGGCAATCAGCGTTCCCCCGATGCCGGAGTCCATCACCGCGATCATGTTCCGGGTCGCTCCTCCGACGGATCGACGGCGCCGACGCGCGCCAGGAAGGCGGAGAGCAAACGCTTGGTGACGGCTCCCGGTTCTCCGCCGCCAATGGGCGCCCCATCGAGCGCGATCACCGGACATATCTCGTCTCCGGTGCCCGCAAGGAACACCTCCTCCGCCTTCTTCAGCCTGTCTACGGCGACCGGCTCCTCGCGCACCGGGATCCCGGCCTCCTGGGCCAGCTCGATGACGACCTCGCGGGTGATGCTGGGCAGGATCTCCGGGCCGGCGGGCCGTGTCACCAGCAGGCCCTTCTCCACGCACAAGACGCTGGCGGAGGTGGCCTCGGTGACATACCCCTGCTCGTCCACCAGGATCGCCTCGTAGGCTCCCTGGTTCTGCGCTTTGGTCCGCGCCAGAATATTGGGCAAGAGGTTGGTTGACTTGATGTCACACCGGCGCCAGCGGGTGTCCGGCGCGGTGATCACCGCCACCCCGTCGTACATGTTCTTGTGGAAGAGCGGCCCTGCGTCCCGCACATGCACCAGCACCGTGGGGCGCAGGTCGCTGGGGTAGGCGTGTCTCCGCGGGGCGGCCCCGCGTGTGATCTGGATGTATACGAGGGCGTCCGGGAACCCGCTGCGAGCGAAGGCCTCCTCGGTGGCGGAACGGATTTCCTCGACGTCGGGGCGGCCCATGTCCACCTCGCGGAGGCTCCGGGCCAGCCGCGCCAGGTGCCGATCCAGGGCAAAGAGCCGGCCGCGGTAGCTCCTCACCACTTCGTACACGGAGTCGCCGAAGAGAAACCCCCGGTCGTTGATCGGGATCACCGCCTGGTCCGGTGGTACGAACTCCCCGTTCAGGTAGACTATCTCCGGCATCACCGGTCCCTCCCTGGCTGCCGTCGCCCAAGTTGAGCCTAGTTTCCGCTCTGGCGTGTCGGAGTCCTGTCCTGGGGCCTGGGTTGCTGGTGGCTCCGCCTTCCCGGGGATGGGGGTATTGACTACACTCCCGTAGGAGTGTACACTCCTACGGGAGTGTAGTCCGAGCAGATCGTACTGAGGATAGGCCAGATGAGCAAGAGCCGTCGTGCGGTGATGCTGTTCGCAGTTGGCTTCGTGCTGGTCGTTGCTGGTGGTCTCTGTCCGCCTCCAGAGGCGGCGAACGCGGCCCCGCGCAAGGAACTGAGCGGGGCTATCCGCGTTTCGGGGGCGTGGGCGCTCTATCCCATGATGGTCCGCTGGGCGGAGGAGTTTCACAAGCTCCATCCCAACGTCCGCATTGACGTCTCCGCCGGCGGGGCCGGCAAGGGCGCCACGGACGTGCTGGGCGGGATGGTGGACATCGGGATGATCTCCCGCGACATCCATCCCGAGGAGGAGAAAAAGGGCGGCTTCTGGGTTCCGGTGGTGAAGGATGCGGTCCTCCCCACCGCCAATGCCGCCAATCCCGTCGCCGGGAGCTTGAGGACCCAGGGTGTGAAGCGAGAGACCTTCCTCGCCCTCTGGATCGGGGGCAAGCCCCTCACCTGGGGTGAGGTCAGCGGGCGCGCCGGTACGGGCGATCAGGTCCGCGTCTACACGCGCTCCGATGCCTGCGGCGCGGCGGAGACTTGGGCGAAGTACCTGGGCGGCAAGCAGGAGGATCTCGCCGGGATCGCCGTCTACGGCGACCCGGGAGTCGCCGAGGCTCTTCAGCGCGACCGGCTCGGCCTCGGCTACAACAACCTCAACTACGCCTACGACGCCAACACCGGCAAGCCCGTGTCAGGGCTCATGGTCGTGCCCATAGACATCAACGGCAACGGCAAAGTGGATCAGGGCGAGGGCTTCTACCGAAACCGCGAGGAGGTCAAGCGCGCCATCGCCGACGGGGTCTATCCCTCTCCGCCGGCGCGCGACCTCAACCTGCTCACCAAAGGCAAGCCCAAGGGGCTGGTGCGCGACTTCCTCCTCTGGATCTTGCGCGACGGGCAGAAGTACGTTGACCAGGCCGGCTACATCGAGCTCCCCAAGCAGAAGCTCACCGCCGCCATCAAGAAGGTTGGGTGATCGGCCGGGGCCGCGCTCATGAGCA